>Ga0209123_1000170_pt1 | contig 98071 bp, 93 predicted proteins | sample BarGraIncu00431A_FD_184500 | JGI IMG/M metagenome (GOLD analysis project Ga0209123, IMG submission 184500) | Arctic peat soil microbial communities from Barrow, Alaska, USA - Barrow Graham LP Incubations 004-31A (SPAdes) (version 2) | ecosystem: Environmental > Terrestrial > Soil > Wetlands >... | reverse complement strand
TTTTTTACCATCCGCTCCTACCTGGCAACCATGACCAAGCAAAAAAACAATCTGTTTGAATGCCTGGTCAGTGTGTTTAACCGTCAGACCATTCAGCCTTGCTTGGCGACTTAAGCTGAGTAGTTACGAATCCTTAAGGTAAAACAGGCTGTAGCGCCCGTTGAATGTGTGTGAGCAGCTATAAAATAAATAGCGACTAAGGTCCGCGTTGGTCGCTTTTCCGCTGCTTGCTGCGCAACCAGAAACGTTCCATCAGGGGTTTGACGCTGATTCCGTGCAGCATTATGGACAGCGTCACCACGATCAGTGTCAGTTGGATCAATTTCAAGGCCAGCGGTTCAGGCAGCTCGTGTTCAATGGCGTACATCAGGTAGTAGAGCGAGCCGATGCCGCGCACGCCGAACCAGCATCAATGCGCCGACCAAGTTGAACCATTGCGCGGTAGTCATCGGGGAAATTCAAATTCATTGCGGCGAGTTTAGCCCTTGCAACCTGCTGGCTATTTGTAACTTCGTACTATCCTGTGCGAGTCTTTCAGGCAAATACTCATAAAATAAAACCATGCAAATCCAAATTAATACCGACCATCACATTGAAGGTCACGAGGCGCTGTCGGCTTGGGCCGCTGGCGAAGTTAAAACCAACCTGAGCCGTCACGACGGTCAAATTACGCGTGTGGAAATCCACTTGACGGTGGATAGTGCGCACAAAGGCCGACCCAGCGACAAGCGTTGCGTGCTGGAAGCCCGCATTGCAGGCCATCAACCTCTGGTGGTGACCGAGCATGCTGAAAGCTTTCACCAGTCCGTCACAGGCGCCACCGACAAGATGACGCGCTTGATTGAAAGCACGCTGGGTCGTGCTTCACGCCCAGCAGACGTGTTGCCAGAATAATTCACTTGAAACGGGCCGATGATTCGGCCTTGCGTGTTCAACCTAAGCGACTGAGCCAGTGATGGCCAGTCGCTTATTCTTTATGGGTACCAGGCACCAGTCCGTCCAGCGTATAAGGGCCAATGGCGCTGCGGATCAGGCGCAAGGTCGGAAAACCCACGGCCGCTGTCATGCGTCGCACCTGGCGGTTGCGGCCTTCTTTGATGCAAAGCTCCAGCCACGTCGTCGGGATGGATTGACGAACCCGCACCGGCGGCTCGCGCTCCCATAACGAGGGCGGTGGGTCCATCAAGCGGGCTCGGGCAGGCAGGGTCAGGCCGTCATTGAGCATGACGCCCCGGCGCAAGGCCTCCAGCGCGGTCTCATCGGGCACGCCTTCGACCTGCACCCAATATGTTTTTTCCATTTTGTAGCGCGGGTCGGCAATGCGGGCCTGGCGCTTGCCATCATTGGTGAGCAACAGCAGACCTTCGCTGTCTGCATCGAGTCGGCCCGCCACATAGACGCCGGGGATATCGATGAAGTCTTTGAGCCCGCGCCAGCGCCCCTCCGGGGTGAACTGGCTGAGCACACCGTAAGGTTTGTTAAAGAGAATCAGGCGCGAAGCCGTGCTGCCAGAGCTTGCCACGGTTTACTTTTGAGGCATTTCGCGTGAGGGCAAGCTGATGTGAAAGCCCTGGGCGTAGTTGATGCCCATGAGTTTGAGCGCATCGTAGATGGCCTGATTTTCGACAAATTCGGCTACGGTCTGGATGCCAATGTCCTGACACAGCCGGGACAGGTTGTGCACCAGAGCGTAGTCAATTTTTGAATTGAGAATGTTGCGCACAAAGGCGCCGTCGATCTTGACGTACTCGAAGTGCAGCTCGCGCAGGTAATGGAAAGAGTTGTAGCCGCTGCCAAAATCGTCCAGGGCAAAGGCAAACCCCTTTTTGCGCAGATTGGTCAGGAACTTGCGCATATTAGTCATGTCGCCGATGGCGTCGCGCTCCAGAATTTCAAACACGATGCAGTCTGGTGGAATTTGCAGCGTGTTGCACAACTCCTCGGCGTAACCCAGAATGCCGCGTCCCTGAATTTCCTGCGCGGACAGGTTGAGGAAAATTTTGGTGCCGTGCGAGTTGGACTTCATCCGCTCATGTTTGGCCTGGAACGCCTTGCTGATCATGATACGGTCCAGCTCGCGGCCCATGCCGTACTTTTCCATGGTCTCGATAAACGCGCCCGCCGAGGTGATTTCGCCATCGGGTTCAATCAGTCGTGCCAGCGTTTCGCAGGCGAACAATGCACCCGTTTGGCAATCGACGATGCTGTGGTAGTAGGGAATGAGGCGGTCTTGCTGCAGCGCCTGGCGCAAATTCTCCGCCTGATCGCGTGTGGTACGGCTGACTTCGACCCGCCCTTGCAGGGTATCGAGCGTGCATGAACTGTTCTTGCCCATGGACTTGGCACGGTACATCGCCATATCGGCCCCGGCCAACAAATCGGTCTCATTTTGCCCATCAACGGGGAAGATGGCGATGCCAATGGAGAGGGTCAGGTGGAAGCTTTTGCTGTCTGGCGCCGTGAAGATACGTTCACTTAATGCGAGCCCCAGCGTTGCCGCTACCGTGGCAGCCCCCTCGCGGCCCGTCTCCATCAAGATGACCGCAAATTCATCGCCGCCAATACGGGCCACGAAATCGCCTTTGCGGATATGCTCGCGCAAGATTTCGCCTACCCCGCGCAAGGCCTCGTCACCGGTGGGGTGGCCGTAGGCGTCATTGATGTCCTTGAAGTCATCCAGATCGAGCATCAGCAGGGAGAACTCGTGCTTGTGCCGCTCCGATCGCTCGATCTCATATTCCAGAATGTTGTTGAACTGGCGGCGGTTGTAAAGCCCGGTCAGCGGATCGTGCATGGAGTAATACTCCAGCTCGGCCAGCGTGCGCGACAAGACCTTGCTGGAGCCGACCACCATCACCATTACCGAAAGAATGGAGCGCACCACGCTCTCTTCCTGTGGGCTGAGTTCGCCGCTGGCCACATAGGCTACGCCCAGCAGTCCGGCCACTCTGGGGGTGTGATCGGGCACGGCCACCGTGATCATGCGGACATCATCGAGACTGTTTGACGGACCGGGTGTGTGGATGACGAACTCTTCGATGTCCAGCGGCGCATCGCTGGGCAGGTTCAAGCTGTCAATCATTTGCCTGGACAGCCGGTCGCGCGCTGTTTTTTTCAATTCATCAGAATAGTCGCCCAGGTAATACAGATAAAGCGAGAGTCCGTGCTCTTCGGCAAACGCGATGTAGAAAAAGTTGAACGGGAAAATGCCATGAAAATCGGCCAGGATTTCCTGCACAAACTCTTTCCACTGCGCAACGTGTTCGTAGGACAGGATGATGCGCTCAAGCACCCGGCTCTGGCGCTCGAACAAATCCTTTTCAATCAGGGTGGCGGCCAGGTCGGTCAGGGTTTCGTTGAACTCCTGCATCGTGGCCTGGACATAGATGCCATTGCGGTGCCATTGCCGCTGCCGCTCGTCGAGCAGCAGGTCCAGGGTGCCATCCAGTCGGGAACAGGTTTGCACGACCTGGTCAAGACGGCGTGCCAGTTCGGGCGCATCACAGGAGGCTGCAAGCTTGTTCAGGTCACTGATGACTTCTCGGTGGACTTCCTTTGCCAGCGCATTGAGGTTGCCACCGAAAATTTTGGTGCGCGTCTGACTTTCCAGCAAGGCCGCCATGCGGTCGATCACCCGCAGGCGAACGCCTTCCAGGTGGTTGGGGAGAATATCGCTCATGCTGAGAAACGCCCGCCGCTTTGCATCAGGTCAATGCCGCAGGGCAGCTCGCGCATCCAGTCCAGAAACTCGCCCACTGCAGCGCCGCGATAGATCGGCCCGTGCTGGGGCGCAATCATGTCAATGTCCAGGTCGGCAATGGTCTCCAGCCAGCAGCGAATCGCCTTGTTGGAGCACATATAGCGACGGTGAAAGCCTTCGATGTATGGCAAATGACTTTTGAAATCGTCCACAAACGGCTCGTTTTTGTCCGTGGGCATCATGGCTGCGCCAATATCGCCGGTAAAGAGGATTTTTGACACCGGATCGTAGACGTTGATCTGGCCTTCCGAGTGCAGGAAGTGGGCCGGAACGATCTTGAGCTTGAAGCCCGATGCCACTTCGCAATCCATACCTTGATCGGGCACGCCGACAAAGCGCGACATGTCATTCAAACCATAGTGCGGCAAAAAACGCAGCCAGATGGCCGAGATATAAACCGGTGCTTTGATCAGTTCCAGCCAGGTGGTGATGCCGCCCACAATGTCGGGGTCTTGATGCGAGAGAAAAATACCGCGGATCTTGGAGGGTGGGAGGTAGCGCAGCATCTCAGAGAGCACCCGAGGCATGACCCCGAAACCACCTGGATCGAGCAACACCCCGGCGTCGTCATGCATCACCAGGTACTGGTTCGACCGAACGCCATCCTCTTCACCCGGCTCGCTTTCATTGAGCAAGATGAACTTGTGAGTTTCAGTGTCGAACAGTTTGATATTGCGCATGGAAGTCCCTGGTGTTATTTGAATATAACTTACCACTTTACGGTACGAGTGGTGGCTGAACTTTGACTTGTGTCAGGCGAAGTCGGCATCATATGGCAGCAGCCTTATGCTGCTTTTTGCCTAGGTGGCCTCAACCGTCGTCTACTTTGCCCTCAACCCCTGCACCAAGGCGCCCAGAGCAATGCCGGTCAGGGCCCACAACAGACTCCAGTTGCCTGCGCCCAGGCCTGCAATGGCCGGGCCGGGGCAGACACCGCACAACCCCCAGCCGATGCCGAACAGGGCAGCGCCCAAAGCCGTGTCCCGGTTCCAGACACTGGGATGGGTGTGGAAGTGGTCACCCAGCAACGGGCGGGCCAGCAGACGGGGCGTCAGCTTGTAGACCAGCAACACCACCAACACTGCGCCGCCCATCACCAGCATCAGGCCGAAGTCTTTAAAGCGCAAAAAGCTCAGCACCACCTCGGGGCGGATCATGGTTGAAATGGACAGGCCAAAGCCGAACAGCGCGCCCGCGGCCAGTGTGGCGATCATTTGGGGAAGGGTCTTGCCAGCGCCATTCATGCCAGCCACCTTGCCGCCAGGTTGGCGGTCAAAAATGCGGTGGCCATGAAGGTCAGCACCGCCAGCAGCGAAGGCCATTGCAAGGAGCCCAGCCCGCAAATGCCGTGACCCGAGGTGCAGCCGTTACCCAGTCGCGCCCCATAGCCGACAAAAAAACCACCCACCAGCAACTGCCATGCTGGCACCGCCGTGGCTTCAGGCTGGCCACCTGCAAAACCCAGCCACCACACCAACGCGCCCAGGATCAGGCCCAGCGCATACACCAGCCGCCAGCTGCGCGAATCGACAAAGCGCCCTTGCTGGAAAAACGACCGGCGCACCACGTAAGACCAGGTGCTGGAGAACACCGTGCTCATGCCGCCGATGCGACCCGTCAGCACAAACAGCAGCGCCGCGCCGGTGCCAATCAAAACCCCGCCCAGCAGATAGTGCTGCCAGCCCAGGGGGAAGAGAGAAAGGGAAATATTCATGGCGTGAGATTATCCGCGGGCCGACTTGGCTTAACCCTGATCAAACACTTTGCAAAGAACAGGCTTACTATCGCGCAGCCTCCCACCCAAAGAATGGAAACCCCTATGTCTGACTGCAATTTATTTGAAGCGTTTCCCATGGGCAAGCTCACCCTGAGCAACCGTCTGGTGATGAATCCCATGACCCGCTGCCGTGCTGACGCCGAAGGCATGCCTAACCCGCTGATGGCGCAGTACTACGCCCAGCGTGCCAGCGCTGGTTTGATCGTGAGCGAGGGCACGGCGCCCAGCGCCAACGGCAAAGGCTATGCCCGTATTCCGGGCTTGTGGAGCACGGAGCAAGTGAAGGCCTGGCAAGGTGTGACCCAAGCGGTGCATGCCGCCAAGGGCGTGATCTTTGCCCAGCTCATGCACACCGGTCGCGTCAGCCATCCCGCCAATATGAGCGAAGGCGCCAAAATTGTGGCGCCCAGCGCCCTGGCCCTGTCGGGCCAGATGTATACCGATGCGCTGGGCATGCAGGATTACCCCGTGCCGCAAGCCATGACGGAGGCGGATATTGCCCAAGCCAAAGCCGAGTTCGTGCAGGCCGCCAAAAACGCCATCAGCGCCGGATTTGACGGTGTCGAGCTGCACGGCGCCAACGGCTACTTGCTGGAACAATTCCTCAGCCCCCGTACCAACCAGCGCACCGACGGCTGGGGCGGCAGTGTGGAAAAACGCATGCGCTTTGTGCTGGAGGTGGCGCGCGAAACGGCCGCTGCCATCGGGGGCGACAAGCTGGGCATTCGTGTCTCGCCCTATGGCTCCAATTCGGGCATGAGCGCCTACCCCGAGGTGGAAGAAACCTATCTGAAACTGCTGCCCCAGTTGGCCAATGCGGGCTTGGTTTACGTCCATATCGTGGACCACTCTGCCATGGGGGCACCAGAGGTGCCTGTCGCCTTCAAGCAAGCCTTGCGCAAGGCCTGGCCGCGCACCTTTTTCATTGGCGGCAGTTTTGATCAGGCCTCGGGCCTGCAGGCGGTCAAAGATGGGCTGACCGATCTGGTCGGTATTGGTCGCGAATTTCTGGCCAACCCGGATCTGGTGGCGCGTCTCAAACAGGGGCTGCCGCTCAACGTGCCAGACGCCAACACCTTCTTCACGCCGGGCGCCCAGGGTTACACCGACTATCCGGTAGTCGCCTGAAAGACCAGCCCCGGCCTACCGGTTGGGGTTATTTTTCTGTCAACAGGGCGCACACCCTGGAATGAAAGGTGCGGATTTTGTACGCCAGGAGATGGCTGACCGTGCCGCAATAGCTGCTGGAGATGGCGCGAACGGTCCACTTGGAAATCCATTCAATCCAATTTTTCGTGACTTGGTGGTCAAAACGCTCACGCTCCTGACAAAAGGTTTCAAATTGAGCATATTCACGGGCGATGGCAGGGGCCATGGCCTTTAACTGCTTGATTTCAGCCTGAAATTTTCTGTCTGAATTTCGTCTGGCATCAAGAATCAGCGAGGCCCGGGCCAGATAGGTTTGTGCCATTCGTGCAGACAACAAATAGCCGTAATCATTGAGGGAAATGGTCGAAAGCCGATGCGTTCCTTCAACGATGAAATCGGTCGTTTCATCTGGATTTTCGGTGTCGGTCGATGGTCGTTGCATCTCAGTCCTGCGCTAAATTCATGGGTTTTACTGGCGATATGGAGCATGTTCATCATTTTTGGCCGTCAGTTGTCAGGGCCTGGAAATGCAAGCTACTGTTGAATACAAAAATAGCTTCCAGCCCATGTTTAGCGTGCGCTGGTAGCTATTAAATAAGTAGCAAGTTTGCGTCAGACCCTGACGCAAACTGCCATTACTTCTGGCTACATTGCGACGAGCCAACGGTGGAAGACGTTGCTTTATCGCGATCAGTAGCTTTGCAAATCTGGTTGCCTTGTTTGCAACTTTGCCGGACGCATCGGATGCACTACCGGCCAACATCAAGGGGGTAAAGGTGAAAGAATTAACGAGTCCTGGCTAGACGCAAACCGAAATCGTCGAGGCGGTTGTCGGGCGAGAGGCTGACACGGTTGGCGGCACGGGCGTAACTGGCGTGGTTGCCCCAGGAACCGCCGCGCAGCACACGATACTTCTGCTCGCCACCGCTCGTCCAGGCACTGCCGTCCGCAGGGGCACCACGGTAGTTGTCGTGGTAATAGTCTTGCACCCATTCCCACACGTTGCCGCTCATGTCATACAAGCCAAAGGCGTTGCCCTGCTTGGTGCCCACTGAATGCGCCCGGTTGCCGCTGTTGCCGTCGTGCACCCGGTTACCGCCAATACCGTCGTACCAGGCGACTGAGCCCACGCTGTCGCTGCCGCAGTAGGTGCTACTGCCACCGGCACGGCAGGCATACTCCCACTCTGACTCGCTGGGCAGACGGTAGCCACCCCCATCGGTTTTATTGAGCCAGTCAATGAAGCTTTGCGCGTCATTCCAGCTCACCTGCACCACCGGGGCGTTGTCGCCATTGCTGTTGTATTTCATGAAGTCGTCATCCACCAGATCGCTGCGCCCGATGGCGGCAATGTACTGCTTGAACTGGCCCAGCGTGACTTCGGTCTTGCTCATCTGAAAAGCGCTGACGCTGACGCGGTGCTGCGGGGTTTCGTTGTCTTCGGCATTCGGGTCTGAACTGGGGCAATCGTCGGGGAGGATGGGCTGACCCCAAGCAGAACGCTTCTTGTTTTCTTCAATCATGCTGCTTTTGCACGAGCCCATCATGAAGCTGCCCGCTGGTATGTCCACCATGGTGACACCAATTTTGTTGGTGGTCTCGCCAGCGTGGGTAAGCAGGCTGGTGGTGGCGGCGACGGCGCAGAGGGCTTGAAGCACCTGGCGCATAAGAGGAGATATGCCCCAATGCGGGCGGCGTGAAGTTGGCATTTTGTGGGTCCCCTGGGTTGTGTTTTGGACTGAAAACCCAAGCAGTTTAGGGCGACATCTGCTGCTGCTTAAGATGCTATCTTTTTTCTAGCTGCTTACGATTACTCCATAAGGGCTACAGCCTTATTTGTCATAAATTATTTTCTCCCTTGACTCAAAGCGCCAGGGCGCAGAACACGGCCGGGGTGACAATCCGGGTGCGGTTGAAGTGGCCACGCTGCAGCAAGCCAGCCCGGTGGTCACCGGTCACCAAGTAGTCGGCCTCGCCGACGAGGGCCATCGCCAGCAGGAACGCATCAAAAGGGTCGTCAGCCTCAATGTCCGTCGGCAAATGGTCCAGCACCCGCGCACGCTGCAGGTTATTCACCATCGCGCCGACACGGTGTGGCTGGAGAATGGCTTTGAATTTTTCATAACGGCTGGCCCGGCGCAGCTCTTCGAGCTGGGTCAAAGAGGTGACAACCTCGAACCGCGCCGTTCGCCACGCCCGGTAAATGGTGTCGGGATAGCCATGGGGCGAGATCAACGCGCTGAGCAGGACATTGGTATCCAGAACAACACGCATCAGTGTTCACGCGCCCACTGTACGGCTTCGGTCACCATCGCCGTCAGGTCGGCCTCGGCCACATGAACGTTGGCGGCCTTGGCTTGCTCGGCTGACAGTTCAAGAATGTGCGCACGCACCGCTTCTTCAATAAAGCGCGACAGGTCTCCTTTGCGCCCCCCTCCTTCCCCTGCCAAGTACATGCGTACCGATTGATCGGTGTCCTGCGAAACTGCAATATTCCAGCGAATTGAACTCATAAGAACTTCCATTTTTGTGTGTATAGGTGTTTATACACCGTGAAATTCGTGAATGCACGACATTGCCCAGCCCCTTTATAAAATTCAGATCATGTACCTCTGGCAAAACCCCAACTGGCCCAACTTTCAGTACAACGCACAGGCGTTGACCACCGTGCTGGCACAGACCCGGCTGGCGCAGCAGCGCATGCTGGCGCTGGTCAAGGCCTTGGAGCCGCTGGAGCTGGCCACGCTGCAACAGAGCGCGTGGGTGCAGGAGGCCGTGGCCACGGCCCAGATGGACGGTGAAACCCTGCCCGTGATTTCGGTTCAGGCCAGTGCCACCCGGCGGTTGGGCTTGCCGTCAAGCGGCACGACCCTGAACGCCCGAATCGAGGCCACGCTGGACCTGTTGCAAGCCGTCGTTCACCACCCGCCGCGGCCCATGGCTGACGAGGATCTGTTTGCCTGGCACGCCGCTCTGTTTCCGATCGGGCGCAGTGGCTTGAACCGCATTGCCACGGGCGCCTACCGCAACCAGAGTGAGCGCGCGCCTATCGTTGCTCCGCGCTGGAGTGAATCCGGCGAGCGGCACTACCAGGCGCCCGCGTCGGCTGACGTGCCAGCTCACATGGCGCAACTGTTGCAGTGGCTCAGCCAAGCCGAGCCGGAGGACGCGTTGGTGCGCGCGGCCATTGCCCACCTGTGGTTTGAGGCCGTTCAGCCTTTTGAAGACGGCAATGGCCGCATGGGCCGCGCACTGGCGGAGCTACTGCTGGCGCAAGACCCGCTGTGCCAGCAGCGCCTGTTCAGCCTGTCAGCCCAATTTGCCAATGACCGCGAGGGCTATGACGCTCAACTACGCGCTGCGACGACGCAGCCCATGCTGGATGTCACGCCCTGGGTGCAATGGTTTGTGTCTCGCGTGCAGGCGGCATACCTGGCCACAGCGGGCGACATTGAAACCACCTTGGCCAAAAAAAGCTACTGGGCACAGGTTGACGTGGTGCACCCCGGCTTGCTGCCAACCCAGCGCAAAGTGTTGGCGCGCCTGTTGGATGCGCAACCCGATGGGTTCAAAGGCGGTCTGCGCATCGCCAACTATGTGAGCCTGACCCACACCTCACACAGCACCGCCGAGCAGGAGCTTGAACAGCTTGCCACACTGGGTTTACTGGAGAAAACCGGTGAAGGACGGGGCACGCGCTACCAGTTGGTGGTTTAAGCGTTTTAGGCCTCTAACCGCCGTGGAATCTGCGTGAGAGGCTATTTATTTGATAGCAAATTAGCGTTGGCGGTAAATGTGGTCGCCAGCGTTGCCGCATAACTTGCAGACAAAGTCGTCACGCCCGCAGCCGGGGCACAAACCCCGCCATTTCCTCGACTGTGCGTGCGATCATGGATGCCAGATGTTTATAGAGATGCCATTGACACATTGGCTGAATTGGTTCGGCATCGATAAGGTAATACTTGAGGTGTCGGCGTAAGTACGAAGCGGCTTGCCAGTTCTGGCACTTTCGGCCATGACTGAACTGAGATAGAAGTTCCACCCATTGCGTCCTGGCTTATTTAAGCGAACTGTTGCGGGTGCCCAACCCAGTGCCTCAATGTCACGAACCACGTCGCTCAAATTGAGGCAATTGGGCCGCTCGGAGATGTCTGGACCCCAGTCCATACCCAAACGCGATTCTTTCGGATCTTCAAACAATCCAATTCTTACCAATTCCAAGCCAGGTACCTCTTCTTTCATCATGTACCGGTACTGCGCCCCCAAGCGTGGCACCCGCGTCTCGTCATCTTTCTCAACCGTGGTGAACTTCATGCCCAGGGTTTCTTCTACCTCCTGGTGCGTGGTAAAGCCGCCGTTCTTTTTGAGAATCTGCAAAATGCGGGACCATAGTTCTTGTGGTGTATCAGGGAGGGACATGGAAGTGCTCTCCTTGATCGTGACGGTGGCCGGTGGTGTTGGGCTAGTGTCTTGCGCGTTCGCTGCATCGCAGGCGGCGGCAGTGGCAAGTACCAAGGCATTCCAAAAGGCTGAGGATGGATGGCTTTTATGATTTTTATTGCGCATTAAATGGCTCCCGTTTTTTCAAGCGTAAATTGAATGTTTTTGCCTTCGCCGCGGCCATTTTGGCATGGATCGATAAGCTCTTTGGCTCACATTTTGTATATGTGTTTTAGGTCTTCAGCCCCCGTGCATTGTGCGTGAGAAACTACTAAAAATATAGCGAGTGTCAGGCTTCAAATCGCCGGGTCTCCATCGCCAGCAAAGCATCTTCTTGCCAGAACGTGGCCGCTGCCAAAAAGCCCTCCCACACGCAGCCGTTGCAGCCCCGGCCACAACAAGCGGTGGGTTCAGGCGGGGGCGGGCGCAGGGTCAGTCCCAATGCCTGCGCGTGCCGGGTCAGGGTGAGAAACATCAGGGCGGCTGACTCCCGATCTATCACGCCAATAGGTGCCAGGGCGTTCAAAACGAGGAACCCGGCAGCGCCAGAAACGCCAGTTCTTGCGCGGTCGAGTCCCGACCCAAAATGGCGTTGCGGTGCGGGTAGCGGCCAAAACGCGCAATGATGGCCTGGTGTTTTTTCTCAAAAAACAGCGTGCCCTCCATCCCCGGCTGGGCAAAGAGTTGCACGGCCTGCGCGTGAATCAGCAGCGACTCGCTGTGCATGTAAGGCATGTAGGCAAAGCTGCGCTGCACCAGGCCCAGCGTTTGATCCTGCCTGCTGGCCACCAGCTCTTGCGCCAGCGTGAGCGCTTGCGGGTCCTGCGCAAACGCTTGTGGTGTGTCGCGGTAGAGGTTGCGCGAGAACTGGTCCAGCAGCACGATTTCAGCCAGACGCCCCGGCGCCGTCGCCCGCCAGCCAAACAACTCCCCGCGCGCCGCCGCCTGCAAGGTCGCGCCAAAGCGCTCGCGCATGAGGGCGTCCAGCGCTTCGTCTTTGGCAAAGCGCTGGCGGTCGTTCAGTTCATGAAACCAGAATTGGAGAATGTCTTGTACTTGCATGGGAATGTTTTGATGGCAACTTTCAATCAGCCTGTGGCTCTTACTCCGCACGCAGCGCTTCGACCGGGTCCAGCTGGGCCGCCCGGCGCGCGGGCAACACGCCTGCGAGCAGCCCGATGACAATGGCAATGCCCTCGGCCAGCAGCACAAAGGAGAGGGGCGTGTGCACCGGCAGGGCCGGGACCGCCAGGTGAATCACCTGCGCCAGCCCAAACCCCAGCACCAGACCCATCACGCCGCCAATTGCGGACAAGGTCACCGCCTCGCCCAGGAACAGGGCCAATATGGTTTTCCGGGGGGCGCCCAGCGCCACCATCAGGCCGATCTCTGCCGTGCGCTCGCTCACGGCAATGGTCATGATGGTCACAATGCCCACGCCCCCTACCAGCAAGGAGATGCCGCCCAGCGCGCCCACCGCCATGGTCAAAATATCCAGAATGTTGGACAGCGTGCGCAGCATGTCTTCTTGGGTGGTGATGGTGAAGTCTTCCCGCCCGTGTCGCATCATTAGCGTGCTTTTGACCGCGCTGATGATGCGCGCCGCCGGGATGCCTTCCTCATACGCCAGATCAATCTTCATCATGCCGTCGCGGTTGTACAGCTCCAGCGCGCGGGCGGTCGGGATGTAGGCCGCGTCATCCAGATCGACCCCCAGAAACTGGCCCTTGGCCTCCAGCACCCCGATCACGCGAAACTGCAGATTGCCCACTCGCACCCGCGCGCCCAGCGGGTTGTCGCTGCCAAACAGCTCGGATTTGAGTTTGGCCCCCAACACCACAAAAGCGCGCGCATTTTCCAGCGATTCAGCTGGCAGGAACTGCCCGGTTTTGACCTTGATGCTGTACACCTTGAGCATGTCGGCGCCCACGCCGTTGACGGTGGTGCGGCGCAGCCGCCCGTTGGCACTGACTTCGGAGTTGCCCCACACCATGGCGGTCATGCCAGTGACTTGCGGCAAAACCGCCAGCGCGCGCGCATCGTCCAGCGACAAAGGTCGCACCGAGGTGGGGATGCCGGTAGGGGCCGGGCCAGACGTTTTGACCTTGCCCGGCGAGATACTGGCGATGTTGGTGCCAAACTGGGTGAACTCCGCCAGCACAAAGCGGTGGATGCCCTCGCCAATCGAGGTCAGCAAAATGACCGACGCAATGCCCACCGAGATGCCCAGCAGGGTCAAAAAACTGCGCAAGCGCTGGGCCGTGATGGCGCGCAGGGCCAGGCGGATGGCGTCGGGTAACAGCATGGCTTTAGCGTTTGGACAGGGCCTGCACGGGGTCCAGCTGCGACGCGCGACGCGCGGGCAACACACCGAACAAGATGCCCGTCACCAGCGCCGTGGCTAAACCCGCGAGCACGGCCCATTCGGGCGGATAGGCGGGAAACGTGGGGTACAGCAGGCGAATCAGCGCGGCGGCCAGTTGCCCCAGCACATAGCCCACCACGGCACCAGCCAGCGAAAGCATGCTCGCTTCGGTCAAGAACACCAGGCGAATGGTGCCCCCGGTGGCGCCCAGCGCCTTGAGTAAGCCAATCTCGGACTTGCGCTGGCTCACCGACACCAGCATCACATTCATCACCAGAATCCCTGCCACCGTCAGGCTGATGGCGGCAATGCCGGCTACCCCCAGCGTCAGCGTGCCCAGCAGGCGGTCAAAGGTGGCCAGCACGGCGTCCTGGGTAATCACGGTTACATCCTGCTCACCCTCGTGGCGAATCTTGAGGATGTCGGCCACCTGCGTCTTGGCCGCTTCGATGGACTCGCGGCCATTGGCCTCAATCAATATGCGAAACAGGGTGTTGCTGTTAAACATGGACTGCGCCAGCGACACCGGCACAAACACCAGCTCGTCGGTGTTCAGGCTCAGCCCCTGGCCGCTGGCGGCCAGCACGCCCACGATGCGAAAGCGCCGGTCGCCAATGCGCACCAACTGGCCCATGGCAGGCTCGCTGCCAAAAATCTCGTTGCGCACCTTGGCCCCGATCACCGCTTCACTGGTGCCCCGGCGCCAATCGTTGGCGGCCAAAAAACGCCCCTGGGCTATCGTCATGTGGCGCACGTCCATGTACTGCGACACGGTGCCCGCCACCATCACCTCGCGCAGCTTGCCCCCAAAGCTGATTTCGGAAGTGCCCACCGCCAGCGGTGCGACGTGGCTGACGGCACTAGCGCGTTGCAGGGCCTGCGCATCGTCAATAGTCAGGTCGCGCGGGGTGTTTGTGATGGCGTTGCCGGGGTTGAAACCACCGGTCTGCGAGCGCCCCGGCAAGACGATCACCAGATTGCTGCCGATGGAAGAAAACTCGTTCATCACATAGCGCCGCGCGCCGTCGCCCAAAGCGGTGAGCACCACCACGGCGGCCACGCCGATGGCCATGGCCAGCACCAGCAGCGAGGCGCGCAAGGGGTTGCCGGTGGCGGCGTCCCGGGCGAAGCGGATCAGGTCGGCGCTGCGCATGACGTGTCGTGACGCTGGTCGAGCTGGAGTGCGCCGTCTTCCATCATCAGTTGGCGATGCGCCCGCGCGCCTAAGCTGGCGTCGTGGGTGACCATGATCAGGGTCACGCCTAGGGCGTTGAGTGCTTCAAGCAGGCGAATGACCTCCTCGCCGGTGGCGCGGTCCAGGTTGCCGGTAGGCTCGTCCGCCAAGATCACGGCCGGCTGCATGATGGTGGCGCGCGCAATGGCCACGCGCTGGCGCTGCCCGCCGGAGAGTTCATCGGGCCGGTGGTCGGCACGGTTGACCAGGCCATAGTCCTTGAGGGCTTGCTGCACCCGCGCGTTGCGCTGCGCCGGGGGCAGACCGGCCAACACCATGGGCAGGGCAATGTTCTCAGCCGCGGTCAGGCGCGGCACCAGGTGAAAGCTTTGAAACACAAAACCGATGCGCTCGCTGCGCACGCGCGCCTGCTCGTCGGGCGAGAGCGTGGTGACGTCGCGCCCTTCCAGCCGGTACAGCCCGGCGTTGGGGCGGTCCAGCAAACCCAGCAGATTGAGCAAGGTGGATTTGCCCGAGCCCGACGGTCCCATCACCGCCACGTATTCACCGGCGCTGATGCTCAGGTTCAGGTCGCGCAGCGCGTGCACGTCGGAGTCGCCCAGGTGGAACACCCGCTCAATGCCGGTCAGCTCGATTTGCACCGGGTTCATTTTTTGGCTTTTTCTTCAGCGACAAACGCCACGCCCGGTTTGACGCCTTCGCGCTCCAGCGAGGTCACCACCCGCTCGCCGGTGGCCAGGCCCTCCAGCACTTCGGTGAACTCCCAGTTGGCCAGGCCGGTCTTGATTTTGCGTTCCTGCAAAGTGCCGTCGGCGCCGGCTACCAACACGCGGCCCCCTTCCTGCAACGCCGAGGTGGGCACGCGCACCACTTTGTCGCGCACGGCCAGCACCACTTCCACATCGGCGCTGTAGCCCACCAGCAAACGCGGGGGCGCTTTGTCGGCGTCCAGCGTGGCCTCAATGTCCACCGTGCGGGACTGCTTCTCCACCGCCGACACATAGGGCGCCACGCGCTTGACCTTGCCGGGGAAAGACTGTTTGGGCAGTGCATCAAAGCTGATGCGCACTGTCTGCCCGGCGCTGATCTTGGGGGCGTCCACCTCGTCCATGGGCGCACGCACATACAGGCAGGTGTCGTCGATCAAGTCGATGGCCGGTGGCGTGGGCACGCCCGGCGGCGAGGGCGTGGAGTATTCGCCCACCTCACCCACAATCTTGGCCACGGTGCCGGCAAAGGGCGCATACAACACGGTGCGGCTTTGCTCAATGCGGGTGGCGCTGACTTTGGCCAGCGTCTGGGTGACATCGGCCTTGGCCGCATCGCAACTGGCGCGTTTGGCCTGGGCGTCAGCGCGGGCCTGCTCGTCACGCGAGATGGACACAAAGCCCTGTTTGTACAGCGAGGTTTGGCGCACGGCTTCGCTCTCGGCATTGGTGGCCACGGTGCAGGCTTCCACCACTCGTTTGCGCGCGGTCTCGACCTGTGTCTGCGCCAAGGTGCTTTGCGCTTGCTGGTCGTCGTTCCAGAGCTTCATCAGCAACTGGCCTTTTTTGACTTTGTCGCCTTCCTTGACGGCCAGCACCTCAATGCGCCCGCCCAAAGTGGTTGACAGTTTGGTGCGCATACAGGCTTCAACCGTGCCGGCGCGGGTGTTGGCAATGCTGGATTCAACCCGCCCCTGGTCAATCTCGGTCAACTGAACGGCAATGGGCTTGGGCCGCTTGACCCACCAGAGGCCTGCGCCCAACAGACAAAGAACGAGCAAGCTCAGCAGGAGGCGACGAATCAGGGTGGAGGACATGTGGGGCTTAGTTGCTACTTGCGAATCGGGGAGTCTTTGAAAATGCCCCACGAGCCGGGGGAGTCCGACGACCCGCTGCTACGCGAGCTGCTCTGATGTACCTCCTGGATGGCCTGCTCCAGCGCGGGCGAACCCAGCGACAAACCTTCGGCAAACCAGAGTGCGAACCCGATGACTCCGATGATCACCGCCGCAGCAAAGACCACTTTGAGCGTGCTGACCCATGCCTTGGGTTCGTCGTCGTCATTTTTTTTCATTTTGTCCTCCTTGGTTGCTAATCCATGGCGCCATCAAAGTCCGAACTGGGCGTAGTACCGCGCCACGGCCGGGGTCTGGGCAATGCGCTGCGTGTGGGCGTTCAGCAGCGGGGCCACTTTTTCGACCAGATCGGTGGGCACATGGTCCAGACGGCCGCTGTTCAGTCCGTTCACAAAGACAAACACCTTCAGGTCGGCGATGGTCAGGCGATGGTCGGCAAAGAATTGGCCGCCGTGCGCTAGCAACTGCGTTTGCAGCCAGCCCAGGTACAAGGGCAGTGCGCCGTTGACCAGCGCGGTGCGGGCCTCTTTGAGCGCCTCACCCGTCAGGCCGAACGTGGTGCCTAGCTTGACGTTGGCATCTTCCACCGCTGCCAGCACTTCGTCGCACAGCAGGGCCTGAAAGGCGTCCAGCGGGTACAGCCCGGCGAGTTTGCCGACGTAGCGGTTGATCGCGTCGCTCTGGGTCACCTGCACGCCATCGACGTGCAAGGTGGGCACCTGGTTCAAGGGCGTGGACTTGCGCACTTCGGCAAAGTCGGCAAAGCCAAAGCGCTTGTCTTCAAAGGCAACGCCGCCAATGTGCAAGGCCAGGCGCGCAGGCTCGCCGCGGCCGCCGTGCATGTCGAAATAAGTGAGTTTGAGTTGGCTCATGGTGATGTCCTTGGGTTGTCATGCGGGAGTTTTGCGGATTCTAGGCGGATGGCGGATGGCGGATTTGGGATATGGCCCGTTTGCGGAACGCCCACGCATCCAAGTGGTTTTGTGGCGTGGAAATTGCGTATCGTTATTTGGGTGCATCAGTCAATCTTTGGGTATCAGGCCATGCGCAATTGGCATGGTGTCTTCGTATAAACCCATGGGTTTGTTTTCCGGTCAGGGGATAGCATCCTCTGGTTGGATTCGGGCAGGTGCTTTCGTTACTTTTTGATGGACGTTCAATGAAATAAATACCTATCCGCAATCGCATCTGTTGCCCGCCAGACACCAAGGTCTTTCTGGACAAGTGCTTGCCGCACTGAGCACGGCCCACTCTCCCACCGAAACAATATTTCAAGGACACATTCGTCATGGCAACGCCCAATACTCGCTCTATTTCCACCCGTCTGGCCCTGGGCTTTGGCGGCATTTTGATACTGCTGATCGCCGTGGCAGCGGTGGGCCAGTGGTCGGCCAAGACCGTGCAAAAGCGCATGCAGGAAATCACCGGCGTCAATGCGACCAAGACCAAGCTGGCCAACGCCATGCTGGCCAGCGTCAATGCGCTGGGTATCCAGAGCCGCTCGGTGGTCATGCTCGATGCCATCGACCCAGCGCGCTCCAAGCAACAGAGCAAACAGCTGGAGGAAACCCTCAAGCGCTACCAGGCGCAGGAGCTGGAGTTGTCGGCCCTGGTGCAAGTCGGTGATACCAGTGCGCCAGAACAGAAGTTGTTGCAGGAGATCGCCGACATCAGCCGCAAGATCGGCCCCGAGCTGCAGCAGGCAGTCGGGCAGTCACTCGATGGTGACGCGGTGGCCGCCAACCTGACCTTGATGGTGCGCGTGAACCCCGGGGAACTGGCTTGGAACGAAAAACTCTCCAGTATGGTCACGCTGCAGTACACGCGCAGCCAAGAGGCCACGCAACTGGCTGAACAGGCCCAGTTCCAGGCCATGGTGACCGGTAGCGTGCTGGTGGTGGTGGCACTTGCACTGGGTGCTTTCATCGCCTGGAGAATTACGCTGAGCATCACCCAGCCCATTGGCCGGGCCGTGGTGGTGGCTGAACGCATTGCAGCGGGCGACCTCACCTCCGCCGTGGAGGTGCGCATTCATGACGAAACCGGCCGTCTGCTGGAGGCCATCGCCACCATGCAGGACAAGCTGCGCCTGCTGGTGGGCAGCATCAGCGAAACGGCCCACGCCATTGAATCCTCCAGCGCCGAGGTGGCCTCGGCCACGCTGGACCTGAGCCAGCGCACCGAAGTGGCCTCTCAAAACCTGCAGTCCGCCGCCATCAATCTGGGCGACCTCAATGGCACGGTGGAGCACAGCGCGGCATCCGCCCACAACGCCAATCAACTGGCGGCTGCCGCCTCGGATACCGCCACTCGCAGTGGTGAAGTGGTGCACAGGGTGGTGCAGCGCATGGAGGACATCAGCGCCAGTTCACGCAAGATTGCCGACATCATCAGCGTCATTGATGGCATTGCCTTTCAGACCAATATCCTGGCGCTCAACGCTGCGGTGGAGGCCGCCCGCGCCGGAGAGCAGGGGCGCGGTTTTGCCGTGGTGGCCAGCGAGGTGCGCAGCCTGGCGGGTCGTGCGGCCGCCTCGGCCAAGGAGATCAAGATACTGATTGACAACAGCACGGTGCAGGTGGATGCCGGCGCAGCCCTGGTGGCGCAGGCTGGTGGAATCATTCAGGACATGGAGAACTCGGTTAAGAATGTGTCGACCATCGTCGGCGAAATTGCCGTGGCCACGGGAGAGCAGAGTGGTCGTATCGGCGCCATCTCCCTTGTGGTCAAGCAGTTGGACGACACTTTGCAGCAAAACGCGGCCATGGTGGAGGAGAGCGCAGCCGCCTCGGAAAACCTCAAGGATCAGGCCCGCAAACTCACAGACATCGTCAGAACTTTTCGCCTGAGCCGCACCGAGCCGGCACGGCTGCCCAGCGCAGGCGCCCTGCAAGTCTCTATGGCGCCAGGCAGACCCCGCAGCACCGATGCACGCCTGTTTTTGAATAGGCCGGTTCAGTAGGTTCGGGTTGCTGGTTGCAGGCCGCGGGTTAAAAATGCTTCTAGCCCCCGTGAAACATGCGTGAGCAGCTATAAATTGTGTAGCGACTGTCTGTAGTGCCGAGCGGCTTGGCATGGCGCTTTGTTCCGTTTTTGGCACCACCAGATAATGGCGCTGTCTTTTGCACGCGAACCCAACCCCAAACCGAACTCGCCCCATGAATTTCTCCGAAGTTTTCCAGACCCTGAACCAGGCCAGTGCCTTTGACCTGTTTCGGCTGCAGGCTGCGATTGACCGCGCCTTGGGCGAGCCACGTTGGCTGCAGGCCGTACAAAGCCGTTTGAAGGTGGGCCAGACGGTGCAATTCTTCGATCTGCGGGCCAACAAACTCAAACGCGGCCAGGTACTGGAGATGCGCCGCAAAGAGCTTGTCGTGCTGGACCTGGAGCAGCCCATGCGCTGGACGCTGTCCTATGCGGCGATCAACCTGGACGGTGCCGACGTGCAAATTCGCGAGCAAAAGCCGCAGGGCCTGGGCCGCAATGAAGTAGCGCTGGGTGATGTGGTGGGCTTTTTGGACCGCAACCAGCAACAACGCACCGGCAAAATCATCCGCCTGAACGACAAGACCGTGACCTTGCAATGCGCCCAAACCCAGTGGCGCGTGGCCTACAGCTTTTTGCACCGGGTGCTCGATGTAGACAGTGCGGTGCATGAGGTGGTGGAACTGGGTACTGCGCGGGCGCCGGGGATTCAGCGTTGAGGGGTTGACGATAAGCTGTGCAAGCCAACTATAGGAAAAATTAGCCTCTGTGCGTAAGGTTGCGGCACCAGTCAAGATATGAAGCGTAAATTCAATATTTGCGCTTTATTATTGAAGCGTAAATTGATAAAATACGCTTCATGTACCTCTGGCAATCCCCCGACTGGCCCAATTTTCAGCACAACGCACACGCGCTGGCTCCTGTGCTGGCGCAGGCTCGGCTGGCGCAAGGGCGCATGCTGGGGCTGGCCAGCAGCTTGCAACTGGTTGATCTGGCAGAGCTGCAACTCAGCGGCTGGGCACAAGAGGCGGTGGCGACGGCCCAGATTGAGGGTGAAATTTTGCAAGTCAACTCCGTGCGCGCTTCTGCCGCGCGGCGGCTGGGCTTGCCGGACGCGTCTGACACCGCACGCGACGCCCGCACCGAGGCCACGCTGGACGTGTTGCAAGCCGCCGTCCTCCAATGGCAGCGCCCCTTGCTGGACGACGATCTGTTTGGCTGGCACGCCGCCTTGTTTCCCACCGGGCGTAGCGGCATCACCCGCATTGCCACGGGCGCCTACCGCAGCCATACTGAGCCGATGCAAATCGTCACGCCACGACTGGGAAAACCCGATGTGGTGCACTACCAGGCGCCCGCATCCGCTGATGTGCCCGCCCACATGACGCTGCTGCTCCAGTGGTTCACGCAAAGCCTGGGCACCATGGACGGACTGGTGCGCGCGGCCATCGCCCACTTGTGGTTTGAGGCCATCCACCCGTTTGAAGATGGCAATGGCCGCATCGGCCGCGCCCTGGTCGAACTGGCGCTGGCGCAAGACATGCAAAGCAGCCAGCGCCTGTTCAGCCTGTCCACGCAACTGTGGCAAGACCGCGCGGGCTACTACGCCCACTTGCAAGCGGCCACCGCGCAGCCCAGCATGGACCTCACGCCCTGGGTGCAATGGTTTGTCGGCCGCGTTGAAGCTGCTTGCCACGCCGCGCTGGGCCTGATGCAAACCGCGCTGGCCAAAAATCGGTTCTGGACACAGCTCAATACCGATCACCCCGGCCTGAGCGCCACGCAGCGCAAAGCCCTGGTGCGCCTGTTTGACGCGCAGCCGGACGGATTCAAAGGCGGCATGAGCACCGAAAAATATGTGAACCTGACCAGCACCTCGCGCGCCACCGCCTACCGCGAACTCACCGAACTTGCAGAATTGGGCCTGCTGCTGCGAACCGGGCAGGGGCGGGGGACGCGGTATCAGTTGGTGGTTTAGAGTCTGCCGTATGAATTTTCTGAAGTTTTTTTCAAACCCTGAACCAGGCTTCAGCCTTTGACCTGTATCGGCTGCGTGCCACGATTGACCATGCCCTGGGTCGCGTTGAGGTGGCGCGTGGCCTACAACTTTTTGCACCGGGTGCTCGATGTGGACAGCGCAGTGCACGAGGTGGTGGAGCTGGGTGCGGCGCGGGCGGCTGGGATTCAGATTTGAGGGGTGACGTTAAGTTGTGCAAGCCAGTCATATGATGAATTGGCCTCTAGCCCCCGTAGAACGTGCGTGAGCAGCTATTAAAAACGTAGCGTTTGTCAGCCTTGACCAAGTCTTGCTCGCCAGTAGTTGGGCTTGCGGTGTTGGTGTGCCACGGCGAGTATAAGAATGTCGTCAACATCTTGTGTGTACACCACGCTGTAGGGAAAACGCTTGAGTCGGCAGCGGCGGATCTGGGGTGTGAGTGGGTGCCACGCTGCTGGAAATTGCTCAATCAGTTTGATGACCTTCAGCGTTTCGATCAAAAACGCATCGCTTCGTCAAGCTCTGCCTGTGCGGGCTCAAGCAGGCAAATGTTCATGCGGGTTTTGCGTTGAATTGGTACTTGGCGATGACTTCGGACAATGCCACGGTCCGAACCTCTCCGCGTCGATAGGCTGTTAGCCGTTTGTCCGCTTCTTGGGCCCAGAGCGCGTCCACCGACGCATCGGGCTCGTCCAGGCTGTCCAGAATGCGCTCTAGCACCTGCATGCGTTCATCCGGTGGCAATTGAACGACTTGGGCGCTTAGCGTTTCAGCGGCAAGGGTCATGGGTAGCTCCAAAATGGTTGTGGATGATCAGGGTGTCAATATAGCGTTGCGGTTTGCAACCTGTCATCTTATTTTTCTTTATGCACTTTTTGGGGCTATCAAACCGGATGAATCAACCAAAAAATCGGCGTCGCTGCTGGCAGATGGCGGAGATGCCGCAGCGATGTTGGGCGATGGCGGGGCATGGACGAATTTTAGAGGGGTGGGCGGAAGGCACGACTTATGTGCCTAATTAGCCTGTAGACACCGTGGAATATGCGCAAGCAGCTATTTAAAAGATAGCGAGTGTTGGAGATAAGCTGAGATTTGGCTTCTCAGTTTCGGCAGGTCTGCTGGATGGTTTGTCAAACTGTTGTCAATGGTTTCAAGAATATGTGGCAGGTAATCGGCAATACGCAACGGTTCGCACGGCTTATACGGGCCTTGCCTCGCGCAAGAACTGCTCCCGAAACTTGGCTGGCAGGCCGTTAGGTGTGAAATTTACTGTAGAGTTGACTTAATAAAAAATTAACATGAAATAGGGATGAAAAATCGATGACCATCGTCGAAGCGATCAAAAAGGTGATGAGTCAAGCCGCCCGTCCGCTTGGTTCGCGTGAGGTGTTTGACGCGATAGTCGCCCAAGAGCTTTATAAGTTTCAAGCGAAAGACCCTCATCACGTCGTCTTAATGCAGATACGGCGACATTGCGTAGGCATTGATTTCCCAACTGCTTCCCCGACCAAACACTTCAAGCTGCATGGTGACAATACCTACACTCATCTGGAGCAGCCCACTAGACAATCCGATAACGCAGCCAAGAAAAGTGGCAGTCTGCGCCAGGGGCAGAAAAAAGTCTCATCGGTGAGAGTTGAAAACCCTAACTTCAGTCGCCTGTCCGCTATCGAAAAAGACCTTTGGGACGTTCACAAGCGATATCTGATCAACTTCAAACAAAAAATGCTTCAGGAACTGAAAAAAATGACACCTGCAGCATTTGAGGCATTGGGGCGCGAACTGCTGGATGGATATGGGTTTGAGAACACGCAGGTGACCAGCATTTCCAGAGATGGCGGAATCGATGGTCACGGAAGACTCAAGGTAGGTCTGGCCTATCTGAACGTGGCGTTTCAATGCAAGCGTTGGAAGAATACTACTATTCAGCGCCCGGAGATTGATCGTTTTCGAGGCGCTGCTCAAGGAGCCTACGAACAGGGCATTTTCTTCACAACGAGCAAATTTTCGAGCGGCGCAATTAATGTTTCCATTAAATCAGGAGCAATTCCAATTGTTCTGCTTGATGGCATCGCCATGCGTTGATCTGATGATTCAGAAAAAAATCAGGGTTGAATCGACTTTGATGGAAATGCCGACTTTCGCCTTATAGATTATTAAAAATATTTAGCAAAAAATTGAAACCATCAAATCATGAATGACAAAAATTCAAACAATATAAAAGCATCGCCAACCAAAGAATTCTTTATAAGCATGTTAACGCGTGATATTTCAACAGATAGAGCAATTCTCGATTTGATTGATAACAGCATCGACGCCTCTTCTCAGAATATAAAATCTGATGCGACCATTGAGTTAAAAATGAATGGCGACGAATTTTTCATATCAGATAATGCAGGAGGCTTGGATCTTGAAATAGCAAAAGAGTATGCATTTCGGTTCGGAAGATCATCCAAGAACCCTCCCACACCAAACTCAGTCGGTCAGTTTGGTGTGGGAATGAAGCGAACTCTTTTTAAACTTGGACGAGAGTTCTCTGTCGAGTCCATGAAAAACGGCATTGCATATCAAGTTCATGTCGATGTTGATCAGTGGCTCTCTGATGAGAATAATTGGGATTTCCAATACACGTTATTGAGTGAATCAAAAATTCAAGAGGGCGAAACAAAAATAACAATAACAAAGATAAGAGACGAAGCCAAAGACCTGTTGAGTGATTCAACATTTCAAAATAGTTTAGCTCAAGAAGTTGCGGCTGCATACTTTAAGAAGATTCATGCTGGGCTGACGATCAAGATAAATGGTGATATTGTAAAGAGTGATGACCTCACCATAAAAACTTCTCCAAACCTTAGCTGTATAAATACGTGCTTTGATATAGACGGTGTGAAGGTCACTATTTACTGCGGTGTAAGTGACAGGGAATGGGACGAAGGTGGTTGGTACGTCGTCTGCAATGACAGATTAGTTGCAAATGCTGATCAAAGCGAAACAACTGGATGGGGAATCAGCGGGAACCCAAAATATCACGCTGACTTTGCTTATTTTAGGGGGTTAGTTGAATTTTCCTCTGAAGACTCGGCGAAGCTTCCGTGGACAACCACGAAGACGGGTGTCGACAAAGACCGAAAGATTTATAAGGCAGCACTACACCATATGAGTGTCGCAATGAAACCTGTGCTGACGTTTTTGAGAGAGCTTGCCCAAGAAACCTCCGCCTACAAAGAGGGAACAATCAAAGAAATGCCATTGGCAATCGCGATTTCTTCCGCACAGTCTGTGCGCATCTTGGATGCGAAAGCGACTGAAAGTTTTTTGCGTCCAGAAAAAGTTGTCCCTCCAGATAACGTAAAGGTCGCCCACATTCAATACTACGTGCCTATTGATAAGTATGAAAAAGCCAGGTCTGTACTCGCGACAGATACAAGAAAAGATGTTGGCGAAAGGACTTTCGATTATTTCTTTACGTATGAGTGCAAAGATGAGTAATTCAGGAAGAAAAATAAATTACTCTATCCGTCCAGCCAAGAACGTGGAGCGGAAAATGATGCGAGATTTTTTTCTGCGACTCTCTCACCTTGGTCGACTCGAAGATTACAGATATATTGGATTCGGATCGAAATATTTTTCAGACTTTATAATATTCCACAGGCATCTGAATATATCTGAGATGATCAGCATTGAGGCGGATGTCACCAATAAAGATAGATACGAATTCAATAAACCTTATTCGAATGTACAAATGGAGTGGGGGCACTCTTCGACTGTTTTGCCGAAGTTGGCAAATTCGACTAAAAAAACCATATACTGGCTTGATTATGATGGAGCATTCGCAGAATTTATGCTCAAAGATTCTGCGACCATTGCAGAAAGTATAAGCTCAGGGAGTGTATTTTCACTTTCTTTCAATTGTCAGCCACCAATATTTACTGATGGAAACTTAGACAGTCTTAAAGATGCGTTAATAAAGCAAGTAAGCAAAAAATATATACAAAGCAATTTAGATTTGAGAGGGTGGAAATCCGCTCGCAAAATGGCTACTTTTCTAAAGAATTGCATTGGGGATGAAATAAATTCTGTTCTGAAGAGTAGAAATCTAAGTATAAGTGATGAAAACAAGAAAATGAAGTGTGAGCAGAAAATGTTTTTTACTTATTCTGATGGTGCACCAATGGCAACGGTTTCATATCTATTTTTTCATGAGAATGAAAAAGAAATTGTCAATAATTGCAGGCTTGATGACTTGTACTTTACACGAAAAGAGGATGAGCCTTTTGATATAACTATGCCAAATTTGACAATCAAGGAGATTCGTCACTTAATGGAGATAAGACCAGATGCTTCGAAAATTAATGACAAAATATTTGCAGAAAAAGATATCCATGCGCTTTGGGAGAATTATCGATATTTTCCAGGATTTTCTGAAATTGAAGCGTTCTAGTATTTTGTTTTCATGCGGAAATATAATTCAAACCGTTCCACATTCCACGCATTTGAGCGAGAGGATTTAGATTGAAATCGAAAAACCAAGATGACTTAGCAAGTCCTCTTCACGACTGCTCACTAAATAAGAGAGACCGCGATGCACATGCAGAAGGAATGTCTGGCGAATCGTCTCTTCGGTAACCCGCTGGCTGTCGGATAGCAGCCGAACAACCAGCAGATTTGTGTATAGCGCCTCCTGCCCACCAGTCAGCGTGCGCCAGTCGATTTCCAATCCACCGGCAAATGAGAGGTTCTCGTCCGGCGGAATAGAGGGATTGGCCAACGATATGCACAGCGCATGGCGACAGAGTGCATTGTTGTGCTCGATTCCGGTACGGCGTTTTAGTGTGACCAATTGATTGCGTGCGGCGGCGCTAAGCTTGATTCGTTCCATCAGTGCATCTCCATACCTTTGACCTGGCGCGCCGTTGTGCAGCCGGTGTTGTCATCGAAGCCGAGTTCGTATTCTTGGCTGTTGAAGGGTTGCAGTGCATCGTAAGCCTGCCCTTCAACCTCTTGATCTGTAGACAAGATCACCACCTGATGAGACACCGTGGCAAAGAACCCACTGATCAATGCCGAGCGATGCTTTTGGTCTAGCCTGGCCAAGGGCGTGTCCACTACGACAGGGAAGTGTCCTTTGCGTTCCTTGATCAGGGCGCTAAGCACCGATGTGGCCAAAAGCTGCCTTTCGCCCGCAGACAAGCGCTCCATGGGCAATTCACGCTGTTTGCCGTCGCGGATGCTGACCCGATAAGTCTCTGGGTCTACGAGCACAGTGGTCATGAGGTTGCGTTTGTGCAGCAGTCTTTGGAACTCTGCTGTGATCATTGTCGATAACCACTGCGCCTTGGAGGCCAGCAGACGACCCTTAAAGAGGGTCAGCGCCTTTCGCGCACGGGCCGAAGCCACAAGGCTTTTTGCCTCCATGGAGCGGTCCCGAAACTCAGAGCTAATTCGCTCTTGGGCGGCATTCAGGCGCATCGTTACGTGCGCCATGTTGGTGTGGGCTTCTTCGAGTTGTTGGGTGATTTGCACAAGGTGGGCGCCAGCCATTGACGCTTGTTTGCTTCGGTTCTGAAGCTGAGTCAGGATGTCCGCTATTTGCTCCTCAGCAGGAATCTGGCTGATCTGCTTGTCGGCCTTGTCTGCAGTCGTTTGTGCAGCGCGAAGCTGCTGCAGGTGCTGCTGCAGACGTGCTCGTGCCTGCTCCAGTTGCTGTTCAACGTCGCGTGGATTGGCGTCGAGCATGCGCGGCCCTTTGGCGCTACGTGTACTTGTGTAGCTTTTTAGATCAGCCTCCAGCGCCTGGCGCAAGGTGGTAGCCGTTGCTTTGGGCAGCCCTTTTTCCAGCACGGCCAGAATGCGTTGGTCGCGTTTTTTGAACTCTTGGCCCAGAAGTTTGGTATGTTTGACTTGCTGATCCTGATCCCATGCATCTTTGTATTTGGGCCACAAATTGGCCGCCCAAGCGATGGGTAGGACAGGGTCTGACATGGCGATTGCAAGTTCGGCGCGAGCACTGTCGGCTGCTTGGCGCGCATGAGTCTCAGCGTTGCGGATTTCTGCAGCTTGTTTGTATGCTGCCAGTCCCTTGTGCTGTGCCTCGACGTTGTAGTGGCTCAGATCGGTCTCTGTTCGATCCACCGTGTTTTGCGCGGCAGCCTTTTCCTGCGTAAGTGTCTCCACCTTGCGCTGTAACTCTTGCAGCTGGTTTTCCCAATTCAATAGGTTCGCTCGCGCTGTTTCATAGGCTTCGGTGCTGTCTTTGTTCTTGAGGACGGTTCTGCGTTCCAGCGCTTTCAGGTCATTGAAGAGTGCATTGATGCCGCCTATTCCTAAAAAGACTTCTGTGGCGCGTTTGAGCAATTCTGGCAAGCGATCTGGGTTGGCCAATGCCTCAATCTTTTCGCCATCGAAGAGAAACAGTTGCACCAACTCTGCAGGCAGAAAGGAGCCGATGAAGTCGTCCCAGTCCTGCGACAGGTCGTCATTGATGCTGCCGTTTTCTGCAACAGAAACTTGTTCTTGCAGGGCCTCGCCGCGCATAGACCATTCACGGCGAATGACCAACTGCCGCCGCGCTGCACCGACCTCGACAGCAACGGCAATTTCCACAGTCGGGTTGCCGGTCGTATCGCGCCGTTTGAGTCCTGTGATGAGCTGCTCGTATTCAGATCGTTTGATGTCTGTAAGGGCCTTTTGTCCATACAAGCCTATTTGCAAGGCGGTGAGTAGTGTTGTCTTGCCGCTGCCATTGAGCGCTTTGATCAAGATGACTGGTTTGCCAGCTTTGACGGATAGGTCAATGGTCTGGCGCTCCCGGAATGGCCCCAGGTTCTCTACCGAAAGGGCCTCAAATGTAATTTTCGCCATAACTTATGCAATTGCTGCGGAGCCATCAGTGATGTCTTCGTCGTTCTCGTTGGGGGGGCTGGATAGGGCAAACTCCAGCGCCTCTTGTTCGTTGCGGAAGGCGTATTGCTTCAGCACACTTTCCAGACGATCAAGATGCTTGGCCCGTTTGTGGGTTTCGATGGATTGAAATTGGACTGCGAGCATGCTGCGTGTCAGCTTGTAGAGCTCGTGTGCAGCCTCTGTTTCTGGTTCGATTTCGGAGGTGACCTGCTGCAGCATAGCCAAGTCATCCCGATCCAGTGGGGTTTGTTCGAGTTCGCGGCCAGGGTAGGGGGCACCGAATACTTCGGTGTACACCTTGGGGACTAAGTCCTCAATTTCTCCTTTGTCTTCAACCCAGATTCGGCGAATGGCATTCAATTCTTCCAGCGAGATCAATTCAACGGGCTGCATGCCCATCTTGTGGACTGATGCCTGCACCAGCTTTTGTGCAAGCAGCAATTCCCGCAGTAGCAATTCACGCCGCATTTGGGTGTAAGGGCCATGCACGAGTGTGTCTCGAAAAACCGTCAGGCGGCCATTGAGCCGTCGGAAATCGCGATCATTCCGGTCTTCTACAGCCAGGTTTTTGTTTCGGAAATCGAGAATGGGTTGCATCCATTGCTTCTGGTCGTCATTTTGGATCATGGCTTGCATGGACTTGTCCTGCGTAACCATGGTGCAGACATAGCAGCCAAATCGACTGTCACCGCAGCTCGGCGTCGATGTGTCCACCACGATGGGGCATTCCGCGTCGGGGGTTGCACCACGGTAGATGCCAAACAGCTCTTGGTTGTCGATGCCCCAAGGGTTGGGCGTTGTGATCAGGTACTCCCACACATCATCACTGCTCCAGCTTTCAATGGGGGGAAACACCCACACTCGTGATAAGCGGGGGTCTTTGTTTTTACTGAGTCGATCTCGGGTGCTGCCTTGGTACTGGTCCATGACTTTGTCACGCGCCTGGCTTTCACCACGGCGCTGCCCCAGCACCAAGATCGCCTCACCGTTCGCCTCGGACAATTCTTGAATGAATTTTGTCGATGCGCTGATCTTGAGGCGATCGGTACACCAGCGGAACTTGGGCCGTGGAGCGGGGTAGCCTTTGCCAATCAAGTTCACCCAAAAGCGCTGTTCCAAGGCTGGAGTTAAGCGGTGTGCCTGAATGTTCAACCCTTGTTCTTGCGCCGCCAAGTTGATTCGCTTCAGTGATGCATCAACCCAGGCTGCAATGACTGGGTTCTCGACCAGGGTATCTGTGCTGATGACGTGGACGGGCTTTTGACGTTGCTCTGCAGGTAGCTGCGCAATGGCTTTCCAGATCAGTTGCAAACACGCTGTAGAGTCTTTGCCGCCGCTGTATCCAACAATCCAGGGCATGGAGTCTGATTGAAAGATTGCCTGAATATCCGCAACTATTTGCTCGGGTGTTGCACTCATGATTTTGTTGTTACTGCTGTGATGATTTGGGGTGGTCGGACGGCTTGCCAGGCGGCTTCTGCCGTTGCTTCCTCTGAAGAAAGTTCAAGACCAAGCGCTCGTTTGATTTCGTTGCAGGTAAGGGTGATGTTCTGGCCCGACTTCGACATCGTGCCGCCAATCATGGCGCGCCCTTCCCAAGTCTGAACGTTTAACCGAGACCAGTCGACTTTTCCTAACCGTTTGATTCGTTTCGAGTGCTCAGCAGGGGGAAGCTCATACAAAGCTCGCCCAGCGCGTCCCAAGGCTTGTAAAACAAGTGCATGGGAATGGATGAAGTCTCGGCGCACGTCTCCAGAGGTCATCTTGGATTCCCTGACATAAGTCCATTCAGGAATCTGCTCACCGATCAACTCCCAGAATTCCAGACACTTTTGGCTTGCCGTATTGAAGTCTTCGAGTTCGTGCTCGGTCAAAAATTCAGTGGTCGCAAAATGGAGCGCACTCAGGGTAAACAAGCTCCGAGAGCGGGGCGATAGTGATGACCGCTCTGTTTCGATCAACCCTTTAAAAACCCGGGAAGTCAAGCTGAGATGCCGAACTAAATTGGCGGCAGCACTCCGATGGTCATACAGTACACCAAGCGAAGCCGAAGGACGAACCGCATGACGATTCAAATCGGCAAACATTTGCTGGCAACGCTCAAGTCCTCTGTCCATGAAAAACACGACCGCGATGGATTCATCACCTAATTCAGGAGCGCCTTCTAACGCTTGCACAATCGCAGCACGGCGATGCTGGCCGTCGTTGACAATGAACTTGGCGTTCATCGACACGGTGAGGGCCCCCATCCGAAAGTTGGTAGGTCCATCCTTGCCAATTGGATCAAATTTCACATCTCCATCGACGGACACCGTGATGGCAGAGAACGTGTAATTGTCTCGGTTGTCAACGATGTACCGCGCGATTTCAGGAACCCGAGCTTTGTTCAGTGTGCGTTGTGCGCGAAGTTCCGGCACCAACTCATCCTCATCAAAAATGAAGAGACGTGTAAGCAATCGAAGTGGGCACATGGAGACGTAGTATTCACGTCCCGCCTGCACCCCCCGAATGGCTGGAAAGGTGTATGAAAAAGGGTCTGCCATAGAAGCCCGCCATTCTATTCTTGTTTGTTTAACTGGAAGCAAACGTATGTTCATTAACGTCCATTAAAGGACGACTTTGAAATTAGGCAGCGATGTTGTTAGTACGTTGCTGGCGAAGCTCTTTCGGTTGTCCTATGCGGCGATCAACCTGGACGGTGCCGACGTGCAAATCCGCGAGCAAAAGCCGCAAGGTCTGGTCCGCGTTGAGGTGGCGCTGGGTGACGTGGTCGGCTTTTTAGACCGTGACCAGCAACAACGCACCGGCAAAATCATCCGCCTGAACGACAAGACCGTGACCTTGCAATGCACACAAACCCAGTGGCGCGTGGCCTACAGCTTTTTGCACCGGGTGCTCGATGTGGACAGCGCGGTACACGAGGTGGCGGAGCTGGGTGCAGCGGGGGCGGCGGGGATTGTGGGCTGAGGCGTTGAAGGTTGTTTTTGCATGCCAGTCATATGAGGAATTGGCTTCTAACCCCTGTGGAACGTGCGTGATCAGCTATTAAAAACGTAGCGAATAAAAATGCTTTGAGATTTGAATCTGTGCTTTCCACTCCTTCGAACCTCACTTAACGCGGCATACCCTGCTTTAAAGAAAGCGCTTGTGCTGCACTTTTTAACAAATCCCGTACTTGCGTCAGATCCGGCCCTACGTGGCGGTCAATGCTGCGAATGTAGGGACAGGTGAGTGTGGCCAGCGCGGTGTTGTCTGGGCCTAATATGGGAAAAGAAATGTCCACCACACCATAGGTCTGGGCGCTATCGCGTTCCAGATAGCCCCGTTCGCGAATGCTCGCCAGAGCGCGTTCAAGTTCACCTTCTTTGATCGGGATTTCGCCGTCTACAGGCGTGTGTTCTACCTGCATTCTTTGGTAGCTACCCGGATCACTAAAGGCCAGCAACACCTGCCCTGAAGCGGTGTCAAGAAGGCCAATGCGAGCGCCACGTTGCAGCGAAAAACTCCAGCCTCGTGGGCTGTTGATCTGAGCGCTGATGAGTACGTTGCCCCGGTCATATACCCCCATGTGACAGGACTGTTCGGCTTTGCGGGCAAAGTCATCCATGATGGGCAGCGCCTGGTTAATCAGGCGATTTAGCGGCGGATGCATGTGTGCCAAGGCAAACATTTTCAAACTCAATGAGTAGCGGTCGCCTGAGAGGTTTCGCATCACATATTGGCGTGCAACGAGCCGCTCCAGCATTCGATAAATTTCGTTGGCGCTGCGATCCATTTCTTTCACGATTTCGACACGCGTCAAGCCTTGGGGCTGAGCGGCTAGTAGCTCCAAAATGTCCAGACCTTTGTCCAGTGCGGGCGCACGGTAGCGTTCATCGGTTGTTGTCAATGCATCAAGAACACCGCCGACTTTCGGTCGGCGTCCACGGGGTTTGGGATCGTTTGTTGGCATGAAGAGGGTCAGTTAAGAAGTCAATGTTTTATAGCAGAGCGACGATATATAAGGGTAAATACTGAAGGTCGAAATATGAAACTCGCTCTATGATTTAATCATATGTGAATAATTAATTCATATTTGAATTTATAAATTGGAGTCCCGCTCATGTCAACAGGTCGCTTGCAAGGTAAAACAGTATTGATCACAGCAGCAGCACAAGGGATTGGCCGCGCCAGCGCATTGGCTTGCGCAGTTGAGGGTGCACGGGTGATTGCCACCGACATCAACCAGTCGTTTCTGGATAGCCTGGCCGCAGAGCATGCCGGTATTCAGGTGGAGTTGCTGGATGTGCGCAGCGATGCCGCAGTGGCCGCCCTGGCCGCACGCACCCCGGCGCTGGATGCCTTGTTCAACTGTGCCGGTATGGTCGCCAATGGCAGCATGCTCGAATGCAGTGAGGCCGATTGGGACTTGAGCTTTGACCTGAATGTGAAAAGCATGTTCCGCATGACCCGCGCCTTCATGCCCGCTATGCTGGCAAAAGCACAAGCAGAGAACGGCAGTGTGTCCATCATTAACATGGCTTCCATGGCTTCGAGCATCAAGGGGTTTGCCAACCGTTGTGCCTATGGCGCCACCAAGGCTGCGGTGATCGGACTGACCAAGTCGCTGGCAGCGGACTACGTAAAAGCTGGGCTGCGCGCCAACGCGCTGTGCCCTGGCACAGTAGACACACCATCTTTGCGTGGGCGCATCGCCAGCGCAGCGGATCCGGTACAGGCTGAAAAGGATTTCATTGCCCGCCAACCCATGGGGCGCTTGGCAACGGTGACCGACATCACGCCGATGGTGGTGTACTTGGCCAGCGACGAGTCACGCTTTGTCACCGGGCAAACCCTGCTGGTGGATGGCGGCGTAACGATTTAACCTTATCCTTCGCAAGCAAACAACGAAAGGCCGTAGCGTGACATTTTTGGTCTCTCTCAAGAATCTGAGTAAATCGTTCCCCGGTGTCAAGGCGCTGGACAAGGTGAGCTTTGATTTGCGCCCTGGTGAAGTGCATGCCTTGATGGGTGAAAACGGTGCGGGCAAGTCCACACTGATGAAAATTCTGGCAGGGGTCTACCAAAAAGACGCTGGCGACATGCTGCTCGATGGTCAGCTGGTGGAAATCGAAAGCCCAGCACACGCGCAGTCACTGGCCATTGGCATCGTGCATCAGGAATTGCACTTGATGAACCACCTGACGGCTGCGCAAAACATTTTTCTGGGGCGCGAACCACGCCACTTCGGTGGCCTGTTCCTGGATGAGACTCGGTTGAATCGGGACACCCAAGCTTTGTTTGACCGTTTGAATCTGGCACTGGACCCTGCTACCGCCATTGGTGAACTTACTGTGGCACGCCAGCAGATGGTGGAGATTGCCAAAGCGCTGTCCTTCAAATCGCGCGTGCTGATCATGGATGAGCCCACCGCTGCGCTGAATAATGCCGAGATTGACGAGCTGTTTCGCATCATTCGCCAGCTCAAGAGTGAGGGCGTGGGCATTGTCTACATCTCGCACAAGATGGACGAAATCCAGCGTATTGCCGACCGCATTACTGTGATGCGCGACGGCAGCACTATCGGCACCGTGCCCGCCAGCACGCCTATGCAGCAAGTCATAGCCATGATGGTAGGGCGCCATCTGGAGCAGGCCGAAAAACACATTCCCGACACATCGGCTAACGAGGTGCTGCTTGAGGTATGCGGTCTCAATCGTGGCCGGGTCATCCGGGATGTCAATTTCAGCCTGCGCCGTGGTGAGGTGTTGGGTTTTGCTGGACTGATGGGTGCAGGCCGTACCGAAGTGGCGCGGGCCGTGTTTGGCGCTGACCCGATTGACTCGGGTGAGGTGCGGGTGCGCGGTCAGGTCATCAAATTGACCTCTCCGCAGGATGCGGTGCAGGCTGGTATTGGCTATCTGTCCGAAGATCGCAAGAACTTTGGTCTGGCCACCGGCATGGATGTGGAATCCAACATCACTTTGCCCAGCCTGAAACGCTGGTTGTCATGGGGCCTGTTTTTGAACAAGGCGGCAATTCATGGCATCTCACTGGAAATGGTGAAAAAACTGCGCATCAAAACTCCGTCGCTTACGCAGACCGCGCGCCTGCTATCGGGCGGCAACCAGCAAAAAGTAGTGATTGCCAAGTGGCTGGTGCAAGACTGCGACGTGCTGATTTTTGACGAGCCCACGCGCGGCATCGATGTTGGTGCCAAAAGCGAAATTTACAAATTACTCAACGACCTGGCCACGCAAGGCAAGGCCATCATCGTGATTTCCTCCGAATTGCCCGAAGTGCTGCAGCTCAGCCACCGCGTGCTGGTGATGTGCGAAGGGCGCATCACCGGTGAGGTGGCGGGTGATGTCGCCACCCAGGAAAACCTGATGGCACTGGCCACACGCCGCGACACCGCTGCACCCACCGTGCACTGACCTACAAAACCCCAAGGCACCTTATGACCCTAGCTACTATTTCTCCCTCCTGGTTGGCCCGTTTGACCGGTGGTCAAGCCAAACAAAAACTGCTGGCTTTTGCCAGTCTGATTGCGCTGATTGCGGTGTTCACCGTGCTCAAGCCCGAAGCCTTCATGACGCAGGACAACATCATTGGCATTCTGCAGTCCACCACCGTGATTGGTGTGCTGGCCATTGCCAGCACCTTCATCATCATCACCTCCGGTATTGATCTGTCGGTGGGCGTGTTGATGACGTTTACGGCGGTGATGGCGGGCGTGTTCATGGTCAATCTGGGCATGCCGATGTCACTGGGCATTGTGTGCGCCCTGGCCATGGGGGCGCTGACGGGCTGCATCTCGGGTCTGACCATCACCAAGCTGCGGGTGCCGCCGTTCATTGCCACGCTGGGCATGATGATGTTGCTCAAGGGTTTGTCACTGCTGATCACCAAGACGCGTCCGATCTATTTCAATGACATCGAGGGGTTCGATCAGATTTCCCTGGGCTCCTTGATGGGCGATCTGATTCCCGCGTTGCCCATTCCCAATGGCGTGGTGATCCTTTTCGTGGTGGCGATGGTGTGCGCGGTGGTTTTAAACAAGACAGCGTTGGGTCGCTACACCTTTGCGTTGGGTAGCAACGAGGAGGCGGTGCGACTCTCCGGTGTGAATGTGGATCGATGGAAGGTTTTGATCTACACCTTCTCCGGTGGCATTTGTGGCATTGCCGGTTTGTTAATCGCCTCGCGCTTGAATTCGGCGCAACCCGCATTGGGGCAGGGCTACGAGCTGGATGCGATTGCTGCAGTGGTGATTGGTGGCACCTCGCTCAGTGGTGGTGTTGGCACCATCTTGGGCACCATCATTGGCGCGTTCATCATGAGTGTGCTAATCAACGGACTGCGCATCATGTCGGTAGCCCAGGAATGGCAAATGGTGCTGACCGGGTTGATCATCATCCTGGCGGTCTATACCGACAACCTGCGTCGCAACAAATAATAAGGAGACAACCTGACACCCCAGCACCAGACCTTCACCCATGTGATTTTTTGATTTCGTACCCGTTCTCGAACTTTTTAGTGGCAAAAATATTTTTAGGAAACAACCCATGAACACAAAGAGAAAACTGCTGGCTTTGACCGCTGGCCTGGCCTTGGCAGGTTTTGCCAACATTGCATCCGCTCAGGAGATCTACATTCCCATGATCTCTAAGGGCTTCCAGCACCAGTTCTGGCAAGCCGTGAAGCAGGGTGCAGACCAGGCCGCCAAAGACTACAAAGTCAAAGTGACATTTGAAGGTCCGGAGACGGAACAACAAGTGGACAAGCAAATCGACATGCTGTCTGCTGCACTGTCCAAGAAACCTGCGGCGATCGGCTTTGCAGCTTTGGACAGCAAAGCGTCTATCCCGCTGTTGAAGAAAGCACAAGCTGCCCACATCCCAGTGATCGCTTTTGACTCTGGCGTGGACAGCGATATCCCACTGACCACAGCAACCACCAACAATGTGGCTGCTGCTGCGTTGGCTGCGGACAAAATGGCAGAAAAAATCGGTGGATCGGGCGAAGTGGCCGTGATTGCTCATGACCAAACCAGCACCACAGGTACCGGACGCCGCGATGGTTTCCTGAACCAGATCAAAGCCAAGTACCCCAATATCAAAGTGGTGGATGTCCAGTACGGTGGTGACCTGCTGAAGTCTGCTGAAATCGCCAAGGCTTTGGTACAGGCACATCCCAACCTGAAGGGCATTTTCGGCACCAATGAACCTGGCGCTATCGGTGCAGGTAAAGGGATCAAGGAAGCCAAGAAATCTGGCATCGTCATCATCGGCTTTGACTCTGGCAAGGCCCAAAAAGACATGATCAACGACGGCACCATTGCTGGCTCCATCACCCAAAACCCGGTGGGCATTGGCTACAAAACCGTCGAAGCGGCTGTGAAGGCACTCAAGGGCGAGAAGCTGCCCAAGATCATCGACACCGGCTTCTACTACTACGACAAGTCGAACATGAAGGATGCCAAGATCGCGGCAGTTCTTTACGATTGATGTTTCCCTTGGGGCCAAGTGCGCTGTTGATGTTGAGTCTTAGCGTCTTGCCCCATTTTGTTTTTACTTTGAGGAAAAGACTGTGAAATTACTACGCTACGGATTGCCAGGTCAGGAAAAACCCGGTGTGTTGGATGCCCAAGGCCGCGTGCGCGACCTCTCAGGGGTGATTGTTGATGTGGCAGGCGCAGTCCTGCTGCCCGGGAGCCTGGCGCGTTTGCGTGGTGTGAATATCAACAACCTGCCGCTGGTGGCAGGCACGCCGCAAAAAGACTTGCGCCTGGGCGCCTGTGTGGGCAACGTAGGCAAGTTCATTTGCATTGGTCTGAATTACTCTGACCACGCTGCCGAGAGCGGCATGCCGGTGCCTCCTGAGCCTGTGGTGTTTAACAAGTGGACTAGCGCCATCGTTGGGCCAGACGACCAGGTGGAAATTCCCCGTGGTTCTGTCAAGACCGACTGGGAGGTGGAACTTGGCGTGGTTATCGGTCAAGGAGGCCGCTACATTGAGGAAGCCGATGCCTTGTCGCACGTAGCGGGCTACTGCGTGATCAATGACGTGTCGGAGCGTGAATTCCAGCTCGATCGCAGCGGCACCTGGGACAAGGGCAAAGGTTGCGACACCTTCGGCCCCACTGGCCCCTGGCTTGTCACCGCCGATGAAGTGCCAGACCCTCAAGCCCTCAAGCTGTGGCTGGAAGTAGACGGCAAACGTTATCAAAACGGCAGCACCTCCACCATGGTCTACGGCGTAGCCTTCCTGATCAGCTACCTGAGCCGTTTCATGAGCCTGCAACCCGGCGACATCATTTCCACGGGCACCCCACCCGGTGTCGGGCTGGGGCAAAAACCGCCGCTTTACCTGCACGCCGGACAAACCATGCACCTGGGCATTGAAGGCTTGGGGCACCAAACACAGACGACTGTACAAGCCTGATATGAGCAAAATCACCAACATGCGCGTCGTGGACGTGCGCTTTCCTACGTCCCAACATCTGGATGGCTCCGATGCCATGAACCCGGACCCGGACTATTCCGCCGCCTATGTGATTCTGGAAACCGATCAGCCTGGCCTGGAAGGCCACGGCCTGACCTTCACCATCGGTCGCGGTAACGAGATTTGCTGCGCCGCCATCGAAGCCATGCGCCACCTGGTGGTGGGCCTGGACATGGCCTGGGTGGCACAGGACATGGGCCGCTTCTGGCGCTTCATCACCTCTGACAGCCAGTTGCGCTGGATCGGCCCGGACAAGGGTGCCATTCATTTGGCCACCGGCGCTGTAGTCAACGCCGTGTGGGACTTGTGGGCCAAACAAGAAGGTGTGCCTGTCTGGCAGTTGGTGTCACGCATGAGCCCTGAAGAGATCGTCAAGCTCATTGACTTTCGCTACATCACCGACTGCATCACACCCGAAGAAGCTCTGGCCCTGCTCAAAGAGCGTGCCGTGGGCAAGGAAGAGCGCGTGGCCACCTTGCAACGCGAAGGCTACCCCTGCTACACCACCTCAGCCGGCTGGCTGGGCTATGACGACGACAAACTGCGCCGCCTGTGCAAAGAAGCCACTGATGCCGGTTTTAACCACATCAAGCTCAAAGTGGGCCGCGACAAGGCCGATGACATTCGCCGCCTGCGTATCGCCCGCGAAGTGCTGGGGCCAGACCGGCACTTGATGATTGATGCCAACCAGGTGTGGGACGTGAACCAGGCTGTGGAATGGGTGCGCGAACTGGCCTTTGCCAAACCCTGGTTTATCGAAGAACCCACCAGCCCGGACGACATTGAAGGCCATCGCGTGATCCGTGAAGGTGTGTACCCCGTCAAAGTGGCTACTGGCGAAATGTGCCAGAACCGCATCATCTTCAAACAACTCATCATGCGCGGCGCCATTGACGTGGTGCAGATCGACTCCTGCCGTCTGGGCGGTGTGAACGAAATTCTGGCTGTGATGCTGATGGCTGCCAAATACAATTTGCCGGTGTGTCCGCACGCTGGTGGGGTCGGCCTGTGCGAGTACGTGCAACACCTGTCCATGATCGACTACCTTTGTATTGCGGGCACACGCGAAGGCCGGGTGATCGAGTTTGTGGATCACCTGCACGAGCACTTCATGGATCCTTGTGTCATTCAAGATGCAGCCTACATGCCGCCCAAGGCACCCGGCTTCTCGATTGAAATGAAGCGCGAGTCCTTGAAACACTACGAGCATAAAGCCAAAGCCGCATGAAGATCGACACCCACCAGCATTACTGGCGCTACCTGCCGCAGGAGTTTCCGTGGATCAGTGAGGCCATGCCCTTGCTGCAGCGGGACTGTCTGCCTGCGCACGGCGAAGCGGCCATGGGCGCGGCGGGGATAGATGCCGTGGTGGCGGTGCAAGCCCGCACCCTGGTCGATGAAACCGATTTTTTGCTGCAACTGGCCGACCATCACCCCAAAGTGGTGGGCGTGGTGGGTTGGGCTGATTTACATGCACCCGGTCTGGAACAACAACTGCAACGCTGGTGTCAGCACCCCGCATTCAAAGGCCTGCGTCATATCCTGCAAGACGAGACCGATGTGTCAGCCTGGGTCAATGCACCCGCCGTGAACCGCAGCATGCAGGTGCTGCAACAACACCGGCTGGTGTATGACGTGCTTGTGTTTGAGCACCAGTTGCCCAGTGTGATTGATTTTTGTGCCCGCCATGATGCGCACTGGCTGGTGCTGGACCACGTCGGCAAACCCGCCCTACGCGACTGGGGCCCTGGCCGCGAACAGGCCCTCCCTTGGGCTAAAAACTTGCACCAACTCGCCATCCTGCCGCATGTGATGTGCAAGCTCTCCGGCTTGGTGACAGAAACCAATTGGCAACAAGGTCAGAGTCTGACGCTGGCCGATGCACAAGCCATCTGGGCCTGCTTTGACCAAGCGCTGGAGGCATTTGGGCCACAGCGTTTGATGTATGGTTCGGACTGGCCCGTGTGCCAACTCTCATCTTCCTACGATGCCGTCCATGACCTGGCCCAAACCTGGGCCCAAACGGCTTTAACGATCTCTGAACAAGACGCTTTTTGGAGTGGCAACGCCCAGCGTTGCTACAACCTCGCAGTGCCCATGCGGGCCGACTGATCAATACGCAAGGAAATCCATGGATCTGCATTTAAAAGACAAAGTGGTCATCGTGACCGGTGGTGCAAGTGGCATTGGTGCGGCGATCTCGCTGACCCTGGCGCAAGAGGGGGCGATTCCCGTCGTTCTGGGCAAAAGCCCGATGCCCGCCGAGTTTGCCCAGCAATTACAGGCAACCCAGGCAAAACACATGTTCATCCAGGTGGAACTGTCCAACGATGACGCCTGCCGCGCAGCGGTAGAACAAACCATTGCCCAATTCGGCCACATTGATGGTCTGGTGAACAACGCTGGTATCAATGACAACATCGGCCTGGACGCTGGCCGCGATGCGTTTGTCGGTTCACTGGAACGCAACCTGATCCATTACTACGTGATGGCCCATTACTGCGTGCCACACCTCAAGGCCAGCAAGGGCGCCATCATCAACGTGTCGTCCAAAACGGCGCTCACCGGCCAGGGTAACACCAGCGGTTACTGCGCCTCCAAAGGGGCGCAACTGTCACTGACCCGCGAATGGGCTGCAGCCCTGCTGAACGACGGCGTGCGGGTCAATGCTGTGATCCCCGCCGAGGTGATGACACCTTTGTATGCCCGCTGGATCAACAGCTTTGACGACTCACAAGCCAAGCTGGCCAGCATCACCCAAAAAATCCCATTGGGTCAGCGCATGACCACTTCGGAAGAAATCGCCCGGATGTGCGCTTTCCTGCTGTCAGATGCATCCTCCCACACCACCGGGCAATGGATTTTTGTAGATGGTGGCTACACTCACCTGGACAGAGCCTTGTCATAACGTTTGCGCCACCTGGGAGACTCATTTCATGAAACTTGCCAATTTAAAAATCTCCCAAATTTTGTACGCCGGCTTTGGTTTGCTGGTGGTGGTGTACCTGCTGTCCAGCGCCCTCAACGCCGAGATGATGCGCCGCATGCGCGCTAATCTGGATACCATAGAAAACACCAACAACGCCCAAATTTCGATCACGCATGAGCTGCACAAATCGGTATCAAAAATCAGCTTGTCGGTGCGCAAAATTGTGCTTCTCAATAGCGACGAGGAAATAGCGACAGAGGTCAACGCCTTCAAAAAAGAAGCCTCAATCTACCTGAGCGTGCGCGACCAGCTGACCAAAGCCAAGGGCAGCACCGGCACCATGGATACCTGGAAGAAGGTAGACGATGCCTACCAAAAAGCCGCACCGCTGCTAAGCAGCATGTATGAAAGCGTGCAAGCGCACCGTGACTCCGAAGCCATCAAAACACTGAAACTGCTGGGCGATGCCATTGATGTTTGGCAACAAGCGCTGGACGATGGCATGCAGTACCAGCAAAACGCCAACAAACTGGCCTTTGAGGACAGCAACAAGCTCTCGCAAGCGGCGCTGGTGCAACTGCTGGTGGTTTCTGTGGTGGGCATCGCGCTGGCCATCGGTATCTCACTGGGCATTGTTCGGTTGCTGATCGCGCAATTAGGCGGCGAGCCTAAAGAGGCCGCATTCATGGCATTGAGAATTGGTTCTGGTGACCTGACTCAGGATATCCGACTTCAGCGCAACGATACCAGCAGCCTGATGGCTGCAATGAAAAGCATGCAAACCAACCTGACGCAGGTGGTCACGGCGGTGCGTCAAGGGTCGGAGTCGGTGGCCATGGCGAGCTCAGAAATTGCCCATGGCAATAACGACCTGAGTGCACGCACCGAACAACAAGCCAGTGCCCTCGAAGAAACTTCTTCCTCCATGGAGGAACTGGGGAGCACTGTCAAACAAAATGCGGACAATGCACGCCAGGCCAGTCAATTGGCCACCCATGCCTCCAGCGTGGCCCAGCAAGGCGGCGAAGTGGTCAGCAAGGTGGTTCAAACCATGAAAGGCATCAACGAATCGTCCCGAAAAATTGCCGACATCATCGGGGTAATTGATGGCATTGCCTTCCAAACCAATATCCTGGCGCTGAACGCCGCCGTGGAAGCTGCCCGCGCCGGGGAGCAAGGCCGGGGTTTTGCGGTGGTGGCCAGTGAGGTGCGCGCCCTGGCAGGCCGATCGGCGGCGGCGGCCAAAGAAATCAAGAGCCTCATCGATGCCAGCGTGGGTCAGGTTGAGCAAGGTAACCAGCTGGTAGGTCAAGCCGGTGAAACCATGACTGAGGTGGTGAACGCCATTCGCCGGGTCACCGACATCGTGTCCGAGATCAGTGCGGCCAGTACCGAACAAAGCTCTGGTGTCGCTCAAGTCGGCGAAGCTGTCACGCAAATGGATCGGGCCACGCAACAAAATGCCGCGCTGGTTGAGCAAATGGCGGCAGCGGCCAGCAGTCTGCAAAGCCAGGCCAATGACCTGGTGGGGACGGTGGAACAATTCAAACTCTCCCCTTCCCACTCTGGTGGCGTAGCAGGCACGCTGTTGCGTTTATCACGTTGAGTCCACCCATGCGCTACGCCCTTGCCCTGGACCTGGTTGACGATGCACAGCGCATCGCCGACTACGAAAAAGCCCACGAAAAAATCTGGCCCGAGGTGCGCGACCACCTGCTCGAACACGGCGTAACCGGCATGGAAATTTACCGCCTGGGCACCCGCTTGTTCATGGTGATGGAGGTTGACCCCGCCGTGTACGACGCGCAGGCCATGGCGCAGGCATCCCTCAGCAACCCGGCCATCGTGCGCTGGGAAACCCTGATGTGGACCTATCAGGTGCCCACCCCCTGGACCCCAGCGGGAGAAAAGTGGGTGGTCATGCAGCGCATTTTTGACCTGGCCAGCCAAACCTGATTTGCTGATCAACGCCCTGCAAATGGTTTTCATGCTTTTATTAAACGACGCGATATCGGTGCCGATGCATCCATCTCGGTACAGCTTTGAGGCTGTTATGGCCTTGCATTGATCGGATCAGCACCAAAGTTGATCGGCTTGGGTTGGAGAATAATGGCCGTTCTCGCCATACTTCAGTTCTCATTTACCCAAGGACCCAACGTATGAAAAACATCGCAAAAAAAGTATCCCTCGGCTGCATTTCCGTCTTGCTGGCAGGTGCGGCCATGGCGGCTGATTTCAAAGTGAGCACCAGCGATGCCAAGGACGGCCGTTTTGGCCAGGCTCAGTTCGCGGGTGTATTTGGTTGTACTGGCGGCAATGTGTCGCCGCAAATTTCCTGGACTGGCGCACCTGTTGGCACCAAGAGCTTTCTGGTCAGCATGTACGACAAAGACGCTCCTTCCGGTTCGGGCTGGTGGCACTGGGTGGTGATCAATATTCCAGCCAATGTGACCGAGCTGCCGCAAGGCGCTGGCAATGACGCAAGCAAGCTGCCCGCCGGAGCCGTGCAAACCCCGGCAGACAACGGTCAGGCTGGTTATGGTGGACCATGCCCACCGGTGGGCCAGACGCACGACTACGTGATCACCGTCAAGGCGCTGAAGGTTGACAAGCTGCCAGTGCCGCCCAATGCGACGGGTGCGATGACGGGTTTTGTCAGCAATATGAACAGCCTGGCACAGGCCAGTATCACCATCAAAGCAGGGCGTTAAGGATGGTCTGAATAACACGCAACCAATTGGCGTAGCGAGTCGGTAGTTTTCAATTGGCTCGATTTCACGCGAAACCTTTCATAGTTGCGCCGTTTCTTGCGTCCATTGGCTGCTTTTGAGCCCAAGCAGGACTTTTCCGTTGATTTCGGGCGCACTCATCCCTGCGCTCCCATCAGTTTGCCGCGCACCATCCACAAGTTCGACAGCGCAAACAGTGTGACAAGTTGGGCGGTGTTCTTCTTCAAACCGCGGTAGCGCACCTTCACAAATCCGAACTGGCGCTTGATCACCCGAAACGGGTGCTCCACTTTGGCCCGGATACCGGCTTTGATTTTCTCGGTCTTATCGATCAAGGCATCCGCTGCGTTTTCCTTGTTCAACGCCTTGCGCTTGCCCGGTCGCATGGCCACATGCCAAGTGACTTCTGCCTTGGCATCAGGGCGCTTTTCAACCCCCTGGTATCCAGCATCCCCGAATGCAATTGACTCTTCACCATGCAACAAACTGTTGCCCTCGGTAACGTCACTCACGTTGCCCGAGGTGCCTCGAACCGTGTGCACCAGACCCGAATCAGCGTCCGTGCCAATGTGGGCCTTCATGCCGAAGTACATCTGCTCACCCTTCTTGCTCGAATGCATGTCGGGATCGCGCTTGTGGTCCTTGTTCTTGGTCGATGACGGGGCTGCAATCAATGTGGCGTCAACCACAGTCCCGGCCTTGAGCATCAGTCCGCGCTCAATCAGGATGTCATTGACCACGCTCAGGATTTGCTCGGCCAGTTTGTGCTTCTCCAGCCGGTGACGAAAGCGCAGGATGGTGCTCTCATCGGGCAGGCGGTCATACTCTTCAAGCTGGGCGAATTCCCGGTACAGCGGGGTATCAAAGAAGGCCTCTTCCATGCCCGGATCAGACAGTGTGAACCATTGCTGCATGAAGTGAACGCGCAGCATGGTTTGCAGAGAAAACGGTGGCCGCCCGGTCTTGCCCTCTGGGTAATAGGGCGCGATGAGTTCTTCCAACGCAGCCCACGGAACAACCTGCTCCATCTGTTGCAGGAACACTTGCTTGCGCGTCTTTTTGATGTTCAGATTAAGTTTCAGGCTGGCTTGTTTCATAAGCTTTATTTTCTCTGCCCGGGCTTACTTCAAGCACACAAGCGGGGGACTTATGCAGAGTTTCCTTAAGGCGCGTCCATGACACAGCCCATCTTGCGTGTGCGTGCCGGTGTAGGCATGACCGCGGGCATTGTTCAGCACCACAGCCTGACCTACGCTCGCGTGCCGATTGATCACCCGGTTTTGATCGTAGTGCAGCGTGGCATTAAGACCTTGCATGCACCGGGCTGCGAATGGGAGGTGCCCGCTGGTCATGCCATTGCCATCAACCGTGGGCAAACGCTGGACATTCGCAATCTGCCCGATGCCCAGGGTGCTTACGAGGCGCGCTGGCTAGTGTGGGATGAGTCGCTGCTGGATTTGCACTATGCCCAAACGGCGAGCAGTCGCCCCCCGGATGTCAACACCACGGCAACTCGAGTGATCCGCAGTGCCTGGCCCCTGGGGGCGCTTGGCCCCGCCTTCATGCAGGCGGTGGACGCGGGCATTGCCAACATTCTGGAGCCAGACGCCACGCCGCTGGAGGTGGCGCGCCACCGCATGCGCGAATTGCTGGTATGGGTTGGCACCTGTGACGGGCACTTTGAATCGGCTGATGTGACCAGCGTCCAGCAGCGCGTGCGCGGCCTGCTTTCGGCGTCGCCGCAACGCAACTGGACCGCCGCCCAGGTGGGTTCCGAGTTGGCTATGAGCGAGGCCACCTTGCGTCGGCGGCTGGTGGACGAAGGGGTGCGCCTGAGTGAGTTGCTGGTGGATGTGCGCATGTCGCTGGCACTGACCCTGCTGCAGGCGACCAACCTGCCTGTGACCGAGATTGCGATCAACACTGGCTACGAATCGCCATCGCGCTTTGCGGTGCGCTTTCGCCAACGCTTTGGCTTTGCACCCACGGCGGTGCGTGGGCATCAGCGCGCCAGCCGTTGAAGGCACCAGGTTAGGGCTACAGCGTTCCGATATAGGCCGCGATGTTCACCATGTCCACCGGGGTCAACCCGTTTGTCACCGGTTTCATCAGCACGGACTGCTCGCCGTGCCGATCACCGCTCTTGAAAGCTTGCAGTTGGCGCAGCACGTAGTCGGGGGACAAACCGGCCAGTCGCGGGAGCTCGGAGGTGCCTTTGAGCTGATCGCCATGGCACGCCGTGCAGGGCAGGGTTTTGCCACCGCCATCTGCTACCAACGCACGGCCGGTTTCAACACTGCCGCGCGGCACGTAGGCCACAAAACCAGCACTCGGGTCGCGCATCTGCACCCGCTCGGGGTCCGCAGGGATTTCGATGATTCGGCCATTGATCGGTTTCATCACGCCATTGGGCACCGCCTGGCGCATCCGCAGGGTGGGGTGGATGCTTGATTGAGGCACAAGGTCGGCTTCTTCCACGCGAGATGACGGCACGGGTTTCAACGCCGCAAAGTAGGCGCTGACATCCTGCATCTCCTGCTCACTCATGGCAGCAGCCATCTGGAACATGGGGCTGGGTTCAAAACGGGCACGCGTTTTGTATTCCCTCATCTGGCGCACCAGGTAGCTTTGCGGCAGGCCGGCCATATTGGCAGATTCCGGGTGGCCCAGGCCTGAGGTCAGGTGGCACGAGGCACAGGCCTGAACCTTCCCGCCATCGCCGTGGCTCACCAGTTTGGGCATGGCTGGATGCTGGTCCGGGAACCAGTCGGGGGCCGCATAGTAATTGTCGATTTCAGACTGCGTGTATTGGACTTGGCTACCCGGGACTTGCTTTTTGCCGAGATCGTCTGCTGTGCCTGCCACGACGACTGCGCCCATGGCCAGAGAGAGCAGGGCCATCGCCCCAGCGCTTAATTTGATGAAATTCATGAGGTTTCTTTCAGCGCATCTGGAACAGTTCCTGGTGGAAGTGCTCGGCCCCCAGGCCCAGGTTGCTCAATCCTTCGCGTAAAGCCGTGCCAAAACCGGCGGGGCCACAGAACCAGACATCGCCTTGTATCCATGACGGCACCAGGGTTGCGATGCGTTGCGCGGTCAGCGGGTCGTTCTGGCCGTCGCGCAGGAGGTGCAGGCGCACATTGGCATTTCTTGCGGCCGTTTGCACCCGGCGCAGCGCTTCGTCTTCGAGCACGCGCACGGACCAGAACAGGTCGATCGGCTTGTCATTGCCCTGCTTGTCCAGCGCCTGCATGCGGGCAATAAAGGGCGTGATGCCAATGCCACCGGCCACCCAGATTTGGCGCGGCTCCTTGCTGTTGAAGACAAAGCGGCCATAAGGCCCTTCGACCGTGCACGCGTCCCCCACTTTCAGCTTGGCGGGCAGGGTGCGGGTGTAGTCGCCGCCTTCCTTGATCAGGAAAAACAGGTGGCCGTCGTTGTGCCAGGCTGACGAGATGGTGAATGGGTGCTGGCCTTCTGCGGGGTCAAACGTGACAAAGGCGAACTGGCCGGCATCGTGCCCGTCCCAGCGGTCTTGCAAGCGCACATCCACACGCAGCACGCCGCTCTCGGGGTGGTGCTCCAGTGCCTCAATCACACCCACGGCACGGTGCTCGATGCCGACGCGGCGCAGCAGCGAAACGATAGCCGCCGCACTGCCCAGTGCCATCAGCACGGCGCTCAACGGACCCACGCCCTGGCTCCAGAAGCTGAACTTCATCAACACCACGGCGTGCACCACCAGCACCAGGTACACCACGGCCATCCAGCGGTGGGTTTTGAAAAAACGTTTGTAGGGAAAGTGTTTGATCAGTGCCAGCAGCAGCAAGGCGCACATCACGTAAAAGGCGTATTCACCCAGGGTCTCGGCCAAGCCGCGTTGGCTCAAAAAGACACCTTCAAGACCGGGAGGCAGCGGGCCCCGCACGCGTGGCCCTGGGCGCTCGATCCAGCCCAAGCCGATGAGGTAGCTGGGTGACTTGGCCAGCGCCCAGTGGATGACTGACAAGACCAGCCCGGTGATGCCCAGCCACTTGTGCAGGCGGTACATCTTGTCGAGCCCGCCCAGGCTTGGCTCCATGCGGATCGGGCGCACCGCCAGGATCATGCCCACGCTCATCACCGCCATGCCCAGCACCCCGGTCCAGTTGGTGAAGGCAGCGCGCCAGACGAAGTAGTTGCTGCTGCCCAGCCAGGCCGGGTCGGCCCACAGCCACAGCAAGGTGAAGCTCACGGTCAGCCCCAGGTAAAAGCGTTGAATGTGTTTCATGGTGTTCAGTAGAAGGAATGTGCAAGCAAGTATCGACAAAGCACCCTGACAGAATGCAGACGGCTTGCTGACAGCTTTGTCAGCCACCAAGAGCGATGGTTCTGAAACAATGGGCAGCATGAAACTCCTCATCGTTGAAGACGACCGCCGCGCTCTGGGCTATTTGCAAAAAGGCTTGCAGGAAAGCGGCTGCACCGTGGACACGGCCGAAAACGGCATTGACGGTCTGCACCTGGCCCGCACGGAAGACTATGACGTGATCGTGCTCGACGGTATGCTGCCCGGACTCGATGGCGTGGACCTGGTGCAGGCCCTGCGCCTCACGCACCGCACACCGGTCATCATGCTCACCGCCCGCGACGGCGTGGCCGACCGCGTGCGTGGGCTGCAAGCAGGGGCTGACGACTACCTGGTCAAGCCCTTTTCTTTTGTCGAACTGCTGGCACGCCTGCACGCACTGGTGCGCCGCAGCGCCCCACTGGACGACGGCAAACTCAGCGTGGCCGACCTGGCGCTGGACCCGCTGGCTCAGCACGTCACCCGCGCAGGCAAACGCATCCACCTGACCGCCAAAGAGTTTCAGCTGCTGGCCACGCTGATGCGGCGCAAGGGCCAGGTGCTGTCCAAAACCGCGCTGGCCGAGCTGGTGTGGGGCATCCACTTTGACTGTGACTTGAACGTGGTGGAGGCTGCCATCAAACGCCTGCGCAGCAAGATCGACGAGGACTACGCCGACAAGCTGCTGCACACCGTGCGCGGCATGGGCTATGTGTTGGAGTGGCGCGAAGCCAGCCCCGCATGAAGCTCAGCCAACGCCTGCCCATCGCCGCCCAACTGGCCTGGCTGTTTGCCCTGTTTGCGCTGCTGGTGTTTGGCATCTGCGGTGCGGCCCTGCTGTTTTTTCTGGACAGATCCCTGCAACACGAACGCCAGCACGCACAGCGCACCAAGCTCGAAGTGGTGATGCAGATGGTGGAGCGCACCCGCGCTGGGGGGCGTGTCAGCGACCAGTGGCACAGCATTGAAGAGCAACTGAGCACATTGAAACGCTCGGACCGCTCCACCTATTACTGGGTCTTTTGCCAGGAGCGCCAAGGCAAGGTCTGCAGCACCGGCAACGAGGGTAGCGAGACCCTGCACGCCGTCGCGCTGGCGGCTTCTCAAGCCAGGGGCTGGCAACAGCTACGCTTTGATGTGGCGGGTGTGCAGCCCTTGGGGACGGAATCCGGCGCGCACCTGCAGGTGTTGGGGCAAGCCATGAAGGGGTTGCCAGCGGGTGACCAGGTGCTGGTGATGGTTGGTAGTGACGGTGGGCTGGCGCGAGTCACCTTGAAGGAATTTTCCTGGCTGGTGACGGCGGTGGTGGTCTGCGGTGGCCTGGCCACGGCGCTGCTGGGCTGGGTGCTGACGCGCTGGGCACTGCGTCCCTTGCGCCAGCTGTCCGATACCGCGCGCACCCTGGGGCCGGATCACCTGGCGCAGCGTTTGGATTTGCCCCCGGAGCCGACCGAGCTGTATCCGCTGGTGCAGTCCTTCAACGAGGCGCTCGATCGCATGGAGGCGGCTTTTCGGCAGCTTGAAACTTTTACCGCCAATGTGGCGCACGAGCTGCGTTCCCCTCTGGCGACCCTGATTGGTGCCACCCAAGTGGCTTTGCTGCATCCGCGCAGTGCAGCGGCCTTGCAAGAGGTGCTGACCGACAACCTAGAAGACCTGGAGCGTCTGGCCGCTGTGGTGCGCGACATGTTGTTTTTGGCCCGCGCCGACCACGGCGAGCGCGCCGATGCCACCGTGGCGCTGGACGTGCGCGTGCTGGCCGTGGAAACGGCCGAGTTTTTTGAATCGCTGTTGGCCGAATCGGGCACGCAGCTTGACATTGGCGGTCAGGTCACGCTTGAAGGCAACGCGGGCTTGCTCAAGCGCGCACTGTCCAATTTGCTGATGAACGCCCTGCAATACGCCCAAACCGGCAGCCCGATCCAGATCACGATGGGCATTGAAAACGGGCAATGCGAGCTGGCGGTGGAAAACCAGGGCCCGCCGATTGATGAAGCCACCCGCGCACGCATGTTTGACCGCTTCTACCGCGCCGACGGCGTGCGCACCCGTGATGCAGGCCATGTTGGTTTGGGCCTGGCCATCGTGCGGGCCGTAGCCCAAATGCATGGCGGTACCGTGTTTGCCAGCAGTGAGCACGGCGGCAACCGGATCGGCATGCGTCTGCCGCTGGTGCAGAGATCAAGGTGCGATACTTGGCTTGCCTCAAGCGGTTGAATTTTCCGTCCGTTCATTTCAAACCGGTTGGCGCAACGGTCCAACACCCCCTACAACGCTTATTCCATGGTTTCTGTTCATCGTATTTTTGACGGCAGGCGCTTGCTGGTTTTGCTCAGTGTGCTGCTCTCGCTCGGCTTTTTCATGACCACCCTTGGCAGCTATTACGTCTCCAAGGCCGCCATCCGGCAAGCCATCATCGGCCAGGAGCTGCCGCTAGCCTCCAGCAATATTTACGTCGAGTTGCAAAAAGACCTGGTGCGCCCGGTGGTGATTTCTTCCACCATGGCGCATGACACTTTTCTGCGCGACTGGGTGCTCAAAGGCGAGCACGACGTGAACGAGCTGAGTCGTTACCTCAAAGAGGTGGGCTCACGCTACGGCGCTTTCAGCACTTTTTTTGTGTCCGAGCGCAGCGGAAACTACTACGTGGGCAAGGGCATCCTGAAGAAAGTGTCGCGCCAGGACCCGCTCGATGCCTGGTACTACCGTGTGCGCGAGATGAAGGAAGACTACGAACTCAACGTCGATCCTGACGAATCCAATCGTGATGCCATGACCATCTTCATCAACTACCGGGTGTTGGATTTTGCCGGGCAGTACCTGGGGGCTACGGGTATTGGCATCCGGCTCGACGCCATGCACCAGCGCATCAAGGACTACCAGCAACGCTACCAGCGCACCATTTACTTCGTCAATGACAAGGGCCAGACGGTGCAGTTTGGCAACGATGCCGGGGCCGCATCCACTGACTTGCACACTCAGCCAGGTCTGAGCGGCATCATCGACCGCATTCTGGCTGACAAAAACGGCGGCTACCAGTACGAGGCTCATGGGACCACCCACCTGCTCAATGTGCACTACGTCCCCGAGCTGAACTGGTATCTGTTTGTTGAAAAAGACGAGTTCGAGGCCCTGGCCCAGGTGCGCAATGCGCTCTATATCAACTTGGCGGCCTGTCTGGCCGTCACGCTGGTGGTGGTGATGCTGATGAACGTGTCGTTGTCACGCTACCAGCGCCGTATTGAAGACATGGCCTCCACCGACAAGCTGACCGGGCTGCTTAACCGCCAGGCCTACGACATCCTGATGACCCGGCTGCTGGCCCAACATGCACGCCAGCAGCAGCCGGTGTCCATGCTGCTGCTGGACCTGGACCACTTCAAGCGCATCAACGACCAGCATGGCCATGCCATGGGCGACCGGGTGCTGTCGGGGGTAGCCCACCAGCTGCGGCAGGTTCTGCGCAAGTCCGACATTGCGGTGCGCTGGGGTGGCGAGGAGCTGCTGGTGGTGCTGGACAACTGCGAGCTGGATGAGGCGCGCCAGATTGCCGAAAAAATCCGCCTGCACATTGAGCAGGAGTGCCGCGAGATCGATGACCTGCACCTGGCGCTGACCGCGAGCATCGGCGTGAGCCAGCTTGGCGACAACGAGTCACCCGACCAAACCATCAGCCGCGCAGATGCCGCGCTGTACCTGGCCAAGCAGGGCGGGCGCAACCGGGTTGAAGTGGCGGCGCAGACCGATGACGCGGGGCATCCAATCCCCATTTGACCAAGTCCCCAACCTTGGGGCCCCAACGGATTCGCCGCCATATCCCCATTTGGGGGATAGACACGCAGGAGTGGGATGGTAAAAATCGGCTGAGCTTATGAGTGATTAGTGATGGCTGTACCATCGGATCGTGCGCGCACTTTCAGGATCACAGGCCACGCTAATGGGCTGAGAAGCTGCGTCGTTTGGAAATACATAAATGGGAAGTACAGCTATGAACCTCCACCACCTCAGAATTCGTACACGTTTCATACTCTTGCTTGGACTTTTTGTGAGTGGGTTTGCCTTGTATGGCGCTTGGTCGTTCAAGACCCTCAACGAGCTCAAAGTCAACGGCCCGCTGTACCAGCGGATTGTTCAAAGCAAGGACCTGGTTGCCGACATCCTGCCGCCCCCCGCTTACATCATCGAGTCCTATCTGGTCAGCCTGCAACTGGTTCAAGCAGGTGACAAAGCCCAGCAGGACAAATCCATCGAACAGCTGAAATCCCTCCAGAACGACTACAACCAGCGGCATGAGTTTTGGAGCAAGGCGCAGCTTGAGCCGGACTTGCAAGAACAGTTTCTGAAGCAGGCCCACGAACCGGCCCAGCTATTTTTCAACACCGTGTTTACCGAGTTGGTGCCTGCGGTACAAAAAAATGACAAGGAGGCGGCCAACGCCGCCATGGACAAAATCCATCACGCCTACCAGACACACCGCAAAGCCATCGACCAGGTGGTTGAGCTGGCCAATAAGCGCGCCCAAAGCGACGAAGCGGGTGCGGTTAATGCCATCGCGTCTTCTGTCTGGCTCCTGGTCTCGATTCTGGTCCTGTCGGTGGGCTCCAGTGTGGGCGTGGCATGGCTGATCATCCGCAGCATCGTGACCCCCCTGCACGCGGCCGTTGGCGTGGCCAAGCAGTTTGCCAGCGGTGATCTCAGCGCTGACTTCAACGCGCAGGGACACAGTGAAATTGACGAATTATTGACCGCCCTGAATGACATGCAGGAAAGTTTGACCCGCGTCGTGCTGCAGGTTCGCAATGGCGCCGAAAGCGTAGCCACCGCATCGGCTGAAATTGCCACGGGCAACCATGACCTCAGTGCCCGCACCGAAAGCCAGGCCGCCGCGCTGGAAGAGGCTTCAGCGTCCATGGAACAACTGCACTCCACCGTCTCACAAAACGCTGACAGCGCCCACCAGGCCAATCAAGCGGCCCAAAGCGCAACCAGTGTGGCGATCAAGGGCGGTGAAGTCGCAACACAAATGGTGGAGACCATGCGCGGCATCAACGACAGCTCGCGCAAGATCGCCGACATCATTGGCGTCATCGACGGCATCGCGTTTCAGACCAACATCCTGGCCCTCAATGCCGCCGTGGAAGCGGCCCGCGCGGGTGATCAAGGCAGAGGCTTTGCCGTGGTGGCCAGCGAGGTCAGAAGTCTGGCCGGACGCTCAGCCGTTGCGGCCAAAGAAATCAAGTCACTCATTGGTGACAGTGTGGTGAGTGTCGAGCAGGGCTCGGTGCTGGTGGACCAAGTCAGAGCGACCATGTCAGAAGTGGTCAAAAGCATTCACAGCGTGGCCGACATCATGGGGAAAATCAGCGCGGCCAGTTCCGAACAGAGTCTGGGGGTCGATCAGGTGGGGCAGTCTGTGACCCAGATGGAGCAGGTGACACAGCAGAATGTTGCCATGGTGGAAGAGATGGCCGCCGCCGCGACCAGCCTGAAGTCACAGGCGCAAGAACTCGTCAGCACCGTGGCGGTGTTCAAGCTGAGTTCCAGAAACAGCCGTTTGGCCGGTGCCATGGCCATTGGGCGGGCATAAGCTATTGACGACGCTGGACACCAACTAACTCAGGTAAAACGTGCGTAAGCAGCTATAAAAAATATAGCGATCATTGGTCTTGATCAAACCGTGCGCGCCAGTAGTTTGGCTTGCGGTGCTGGTGTGCCACGGCGAGTATGAGAATGTCGTCAACATCCTGTGTGTACACCACGCTGTAGGGGAAACGCTTGAGTCGGCAGCGGCGGATCTGGGGTGTGAGTGGGTGCCACGCGGCTGGAAATTGCTCAATCAGTTTGATGGCCTTCAGCGTTTCGATCAGAAACGCATCGCCCAGTCCAGGTGCTTGCTCCGCATACCAGGCAATCGCCTCGTCAAGCTCTACCTGTGCGGGCTCAAGCAGGCGAATGTTCATGCAGGTTTCGCGTTGACTTGGTACTTGGCGATCACTTCGGACAATGCAACGGCCCGAACCTCCCCGCGCCGATAGGCCGTTAGCCGTTTGTCCGCCTCTTGGGCCCAGAGCGCGTCCAGCGATGCATCGGGCTCGTCCAGGCTGTCCAGAATGCGCTCTACTACCTGCATGCGTTCTTCCGGTGGCAATTGAACGACTTGGGCGCTTAGCGTTTCAGCGGCAAGGCTCATGGGTAGCTCCAAAATGGTTGTGGATGATCTGGGTATCAATATAGCGCTGTGGCTTGTAACCTGTCGGCTTATGTTCCAAATCAGCTCACGCGGTAGCTCTGGAAGATATGCAGCAGAGGAGTTAGGCGATGGTGCAGTGCATGGGCGAATTTTAGGTGAGGTTGGGCAATGAAGGCGAATCTTATATGCAAAATTAGCCTCCAGCCCCCGCAGAATAAGCGTGAGCAGCTATGTAAAAGATAGCTACTAAGCGCCCGCCAAGCTCATCGATTGGCGTTTGGCGCCGTCCAAGGTTTGGCCTTGATCGGTCTTCCATTCCAGCCAGCTGTTGGCCGAGCGACCCAGCACTGCCATGACGGTCATGCTGGGGCTGGCGAACAGGTGGTTGCGGGTGAAAACCTAGCTGTCGCCGTTCTGCGCCAGCACGCCATGATGCTTTGGGGGCGGGGCATCACGCCATGTGACGCTTAGCCAGCGTTGCGCGAAGTGTTGGCTTGCTTGGGCTTGATGCTCGGCACGACAACGCCAAAGGCATCGGCCATGCGCTGCGCCTGTTTGGCCGATTGCTCCAAGGCTTTTTGCAGCGCCTTGGGGGAGGGCGTCAAGCGACTAGGCTGAGTTTTTTCAGTTTGTGCCATGTTGCAGTCTCCGTCACAGTGAGTTGGTTGTCTAGTTTCGCGGCTACGGCCCGCGCATGGGGCGATGTGGAATTATCGAACAAGGTCCATTCGTCCGCCAAAGGGATGTAAAGGTTAAAGAAGTTGTTCAAGCTCCGTCCAAACCTCCGCCGCACCACATCAGGGGGGACATCATGCCCACCCAGAACTACGCGCAGCTTCACACGGCGTATCGCCAATTGGGCATTTGCCAGCGAAAAGTAGTAAATGGCGACCAAATAGCCTTGTGCTTTGAGCCGCCGCAAAAATGGCGCAAAGCTTTGACTGGAAAGGGTGGATTCAAAAGCAAAGTCTGCCCCGGCGTCACCTAATTGATGCAGCCGGTTGAGCATGATGCGACCCGCCTCAAACGCCACGGTATCCGTATGGCGCCCGGACAAGCCTCGCGCAATGTAGTCCGCATTGACAAAGGTTTCAATGCCAAGTGCCGCGAGGATGGCATCTGCGTGCGTTGATTTGCCAGCACCGTTCGGGCCAGCAAAGACTACAACGCGAGGCGGCGATTTGGATGTGCTTGGCATGGATCAGCTCAGGTAAAAATCCTGCGGCCACAAAAAGTAAGGGCCAAAGCGTGACTTGGCGACAAACTCCAGGTAATTCGAGCCTGCCCCCTTTGTATTTGAGATGCCTGAACGGTGTTGGGAAATGGCAGGGTGCATGGGCGAATTTTAGGGTAGATTGAGTAATGCAGGCATGTCTTATATGTCAAATTAGCCTCTAGCCCCCGCAGAATAAGCGCAAGTAGCTATGTAAAAGATAGCGACTAGGCGCCCGCCAAACTCACCGACTGGCGCTTGGCGCCGTCCAAGGTCTGGCCTTGATTGGTCTTGGACTCCAGCCAGCCGTTGGCCGAGCGGCTCATCACTGCACTGGAATTTTGTGTATCTTGACGAGCACCGAGTGCTCGTCAAACTCGAATTCAGCGGGCGGATTGCCGTTATCAAGCAGCAGCGCTTGTGCCCGTTGCACACCGTAACCGAAGCGGTTCACGAAGCCTAGCGACTTGAGCGCCTCGGCAATCACTGGGTTGCGGTAGCTGTTGCGGGTGGGGAAGTTGGCTTGCGTCGCCTCGCCATACAGACCGCCGGGGTTTTGAATCTCGATGTGATCGGCAAACACGTAGAACCGGATCGGCGAATTGCTGTTGTAGTTGCGGTGCATCACTGCGTTCATCAGCAGCTCGCGGATGGCGCCTTCGGGGTAGTTGGGCACCAGCTTTTCTTGCAATGGGTTCACTTGCACCATGGTCGTTTTGACAACCAAGCGCAGGCGCCCCAGCAACTCTTTGAGCACACTTTGCAGATCGCCCGCCACCTCCGCCTGATCGACGGGGACTTCGGTCAGCGAGGTGCCGGGCAGCTCCAGATATTGCACATAGGCACCGGGCATGAAAAAGCGGGGGTTCTTGCCGACCAGCAACAGGCCTGCGTGGGTGGCGCAATGCCGGTCCGGGTCGTACAAACGCAAGGACGCCAGTTGCTGCTCCAGCGGGCGGTGGTTGGCGGCAATGGTTTCCGCATCGACAGCTTCGCGCCGGTAGGCGTCGAACTGGCCCAGCGCCAAGTCTTCAATTTTGGATTCTGAACAGGGCTGGGCGTCGAACGACTTCGAGTACGAAAGCGGCTCGTTATTCAAAATAGGCTCACTGCTTCAAACCATCTGAATCAGCAGCCCTGCGGGCATCCAGCATGGCGTGCAGGGCGGTGTATTCCTCTTCAAGCGCATCAAACGTCTTCTGCACACCGGGTTGGGCCAGCAGCGCATTGCGAAAATCCGCATCATGCGGTACGGGTTTGTAGCCAGTTTCAGCCATGTTGCACATTTTGATGCGTTTGGGCTTGATGCTCGGCACGACAACGCCAAAGGCATCGGCCATGCGCTGCGCCTGTTTGGCCGATTGCTCCAAGGCTTTTTGCAGCGCCTTGGGGGAGGGCGTCAAACGACTTGGCTGAGTTTTTTCAGTTTGTGCCATGTTGCAGTTCACTATGCTGTTGCGGACGCAGTGCACAGTTCATGCAAACGCGCAGGAGAAATTTCGAGACCATTGGGCCAGCACAGCGCGCCCGCATCGATGAAAAATCGCTTGAAATAGGCGGGTTCTCGCAATTTGTCCAAAAGGGGGCCAGATCGGCTTGCCAGATAGGCGTTGGCGTCAAACACGCCGTGCGTGTGATCCGAAAAGTCGAGTTCCAGTTTGAAGGCTTCAGCCAGGTTGGCGTTGAGAACTTTAATCACGGTCAGCTCCTTGGATTCTGTCCAACGGCTCGAAGCGTTGGGCGCGCTGCCAATTGTCCTGCAGTTCGCTTTGATGGACCAGACACCACTCTTTGACGATGGCCGCGACTTTGCGAGGCAGCTCACCTTCTTGTACCTCGCCAGTGGCAATGTCAACCAAGGCCTCAAAACCCTGGTACTCGGCATGAATGTGTGGCGGCGGATGGTCGTCGTGCCACATGCGGATGATGATTCCGAAGAAGATGGAGAGGGTGGGCATTTCAAACTCTTTCTGCGCGTTTGAGTTGGCGGGCCGTTAAGTCAGTAACCCCTGAACAGATGTCCAGACGCTCGAACCAAGCTCATAAACCTCTTTGCCAAACTTGAAGACCTTAGATCCTTTGTCGGCAACTTCTGCCACCTTGCCTATTAAGGCCATGCTTTGGTTGACTGCTTGTTTGACTTGTGATCCACCAGCCTCAACTTCCGCCACAAATTCAGGGGAGACAGTCCTCATCTCGCCAACCGAGTCGGATACCACTTTTCGCAGTGGTGCTACGCCCTGGATTTTGTAAAGGTGAAGCGCCCGGCGCAGCCCTGTTGTTTGGCGCTCCAGCATTTCGCGCAAGCCTGCGGGCAAATTGGTTTCCTGCAAGAGCTTTTCTTGCTCTGCCAAACTGGTTCGCAAGGACTCCATGGCCTCTGCGTCAATTTCGTTCTCATCAAACTGGCTCAACGCCCATGCCGCCCATTGAAGTGCCAGCGGTGTAGCGCGCTTGACCATTTGCTCTCGATGCGCATTCCATGGGGCGGCTAGTTGGGTAGGTGAGAATCCAGCTCGAAGTTGAGTGACACAGTCTGTGTACAAATTGGCAGGTGCGCCGATTTCTTTAAGCTTTGCTTCCATTGCTCGAATTTCAGCCAATACGGCCTGAATCACATCCAGCACTTCATCCTCGGTTAACGGCGTCGATGCCGAACCCATGTACTTTTCCCAAGCCGTTTTGATAGCCGCATTTGGGTCTGCGGAATGAAAAAACTGGATGAGATCGTTGAGTCGTGATGCTGGATTCATACGTGATCCTGAAATTTTGGTTTTCGGGTTTTGGTCTTCTTGCCATCCGTGGGCAGCAGGCTGGTGTATTGCTGGTATAGCTCAAAGAGAAACGCCACGCGCTCGGCGTCGCTTTTGTAACTTTTCTTGCCGCCACTGTGCTCATAAGCCTTGTCCACGGCGGCATCCAGCTTTTGGTGCGCCTTGAGCAATTCCGGCGGCATGCTCAAAGGGTCGTACAGGTCGGCCAGCGTGGCGGGCTGGTCGCCAGACTGGAATTGGGCGCGCACGTTGAGCACGGTTTGTGCTGCAGTTTCGATAGCTGCTTGCGCAGGGTGGACGGGGGCTAGAGGCTGATTTAGCTTGGAAGTTTGGGGAAAGTCGGGCCAGGGGAAATTGTTGTAGACGATGTCCGCTGATAGGCGAAAGTCGCTCTTTATTCGTCCACAGGTATAGCGAATCCATGCGTTGTGCATGGATGAGGAAAGAATGCCGAAGTGCAGCGTGCTTGCTTCACGAGTCATAAGGCATGCATCACCTGTTAAGTTTTCTGGCGCGACGAATCCGATGGGCACAAATTGGCGAGTTTCAGAGGAGTGGCGAGGGAAAACCAAGTATGCGCTGGATGGAATGTTGTGGACGTGAAAGCGCGTCGGCGTAGCCGCAAGTTTTTGCGTTGGTGGGCTTTTGCTGGCGAGTCGGAATACTTTGACTGCCTGTACGCGCTTCATAACTTCTGGCATTGTGCGCAGTTCAGCTGGTGGGCATTCGCCAATCCACAGGCACCAGCGCTCAATGCCGTTCAGGAATTCCGCTGCACCGAGCCAGCGCCGAAACCATTTGGCACTGGCGGGTTCCAAGGCGATGAATGCCAGCTTTTCGTCGGTTGTAAACAAGTAATTGCCATCGTCAATCGGCTTGTTGCCGATGCCGATTTCCGGCACCTTGCAAATCGGCGATGAACGGCGCGGCAGCACCACATCCGGTGCATCGACTAGATAGGGATTGATGTTGGCAACAGGCACTGCGTGTGGATCACCCTTGATGTCGTCGTACTCGTAAATCACCTTGCCCAGTCGGTCTTCCAGCCCAAAGCCGAGGATGACGCAATGCACCGCTGCCTTGCCTTTGGCCTCGTTGCTCCAACTAAACGTGCGGTGCGCAAAGTGAATGTGAATGCCTTGAGCCAGCAACCAGCCCCACAACACGCCGACCTGTTCCCCCTGCGTGATGCTGTTGGTCGAAACAAAAGCGATTCGAATCGGAGCCACGCCATGGAGGTAGTGGGCCGCCTTCACATACCAAGCCGCCACAAAGTCCAGCAGTCCCGCGTTGTCAATGCCTTTAAACACAAGGCGAGTGTCCTCACGTTGCAAGTCATCCATGAACTTGGCACCCACAAACGGCGGATTCCCCAGCACAAAGCTGCACCGTTGCGCAGGCAACACCTCATTCCAGTCCACTCGCAGCGCATTGCTATGCACGATGTGCGGCGAGGTGCGTAGTGGAATGCGGGCAAAGTACAGGCCAAACTCTTCGCTTACTCGCAAATTCATCTGGTGGTCCATCAGCCACATCGCTACCTGCGCAATCTGGGCCGGGAACTCCTCAATCTCGATGCCGTAGAACTGATCAACGTCAGCATGGATCAGTCCATGCACATCGATACCCATCTGCCCGTCCTGGATGCTGGCCCGCAAAACCGCCAGCTCCAGCTCGCGCAGCTCCCGGTAACTGATCACCAAAAAGTTGCCACAACCGCAGGCCGGGTCAAAAAACGTCAGCGTGCGCAGCTTCTTGTGAAACTCAAACAGCCGATTCTTGTTGCTTTTGACCTTCTCAAACTCGGCCCACAGCTCGTCCAGAAACAGCGGTTTGATCAGTTTGAGAATGTTTTCCTCAGACGTGTAATGTGCGCCCAGGTTGCGCCGCGCTTTCTCGTCCATGATGCTCTGGAACAAGCTGCCGAAAATGGCCGGGCTGATGGATGACCAGTCCAGCGCGCAGGCGTCCAGCAGGGCCTCGCGCATGGCGCTGGTGAAGTCCGCCATGGGCAGGCTCTCTGCAAACAGCTTGCCGTTGATGTAGGGAAAGGCGGCCACTTGCTCGTCCAGCGCCTGGCTGCGTTTGGCCTCATCGGTGTTGAGAATCTGAAACAGCTGGCCCAGCCGTGAACCCAAGTCGGTGCCATCTTTGGCGGTGCGCTCTTCAATGAAGGTGCGAAACGACTGCGCAGGTTGAAAGATGCCGGTGTCGTCCGCAAACAGGCAAAACAGCAGGCGCACCAACAGCACCTCCAGCGGATGTTCGGTGTAACCGCTGGCCTTGAGCGCATCGTGCAGCCGCCCCATGCGCTCGGCGGCCTTGATGTTGACGGGGTCTTGCGGCTTGATCTCCAGCGCTTTGTAACCCGCCACAAAACCAAAGAGTTTGATGTGTTTGTGCAGGTCTTTGAGGGCAAACTCCACCGTCTCGCCGGTGGTGAGCCGATGCACCCGAAAGCGCGCAAAGTCGCACACGATGATGATTTGCGGCAAATCGCGCTCGGCGATGCCAGGAAAATAAGACAGCGCCTGCGTCAGTGCGGCATCCAGATTTTTGCCGCGCGACTTTTGTTCCACCAGCAACATGCCGGGCCAGAACAGATCGACAAAGCCATCTGTTTTGGCTTTGAGGCCGGGCAGTTTTTTGACCGCGTGCTCAAAGGTGGCGACGCGTTTGTCGGTGATGCCAAAGATTTCAAAGAAATCAATCCAGAACGGTTTGCCCTGGCTGTCTTCATTGGCAGCGTCCGCCCAAGTGCGACTGAAGGTCAGCGCGCGGGATTTGATTTCGTTCCAAGATAAGGGCATGGTGGCGTTAATGTTGGTTTTCTAGTGGGCTGTCAGAACGGCTTATTTCACAATAATTTATACGTTTTAGGACTCTAGCCCTTATGGAACAAGCGTGAGCAGCTATAAATAAAATAGCGAGGAAACCCCGCAAATCAGAGCAGGTAAAAATCCTGCGGCCATAAAAAGTAAGGGCCAAAGCGTGACTTGGCGACGAACTCCACACCGACTTTTTCTCCCTTGGGGCTCACGGTGTGCTTGTCACCATCGAACAGCAAAAAGCCTTGTTCCGTCGCGCGTTCCAGAAACTGCGCCGTCTTCAGTCCCAGTTTTTGCCCGATCTTGGATGACGTCAGTTTGTCTTCTGCGTTGGCGCCGTCCGCGCCTTTGTCGTCGTCACGGTTGCCTGCTTCGGGCGCGCTGGTGACGCGTTCCAGAGAAATGCGCACTTCGTCGCTGATGCGGATGATGCGCTGGGCTTCTTCGTAGGCGTCTTTGTAGAGTTGGCCGTCTTCGCCGCGCTGAATGAGGATGCCCATTTCGTTGTTGTTGACCTGGCTGAATTCATAGAGATTCAGGCTGGTGACGATGCACATCTCTTCATTCATGTAGCACTTGGCGTGCAGGTTTTTGCAGAAGCTGGTGCGGATGTAGGTCAGGCCGCTTAACCACTCCGTTTCCTGCGGCTGCAACTCGCTTTTGCCGTACACGATGCGCACGTCGATCTTGAGCCGGTTCTTGTCCGCCAGCAGTTCTTTCATGCGGTCGTTGAGCTTGAGAAACGGACTGATCAGAATCAAGCGGTCTGACGCGCCTTTGATCATCTCTTCAAGGAAATAGTTGGTCGCGCTGGTGTTTAGAAATTTGGCCATTTGTTTTTCTCCCTTGTCATCATTTTCAAAAATTCAAGTAATTGGAATCAGACCCCCCATGGCACTACCTTAAGAAAATTATGTTTTTAAATCAATGACTTACGAGAAGACAGAAATCGCTCGATCATCTTGTTGCAAGTATGAAGTAAGCGGCGTTTGGTGGCGTCAAAGTTGGGACTCATTGCCGACGTCGGCTGCGGTCAGCAATTCTCAATAATTCTTGTCGTGTAAGTCGTTGTTTTTATTCATATTCGGCTTAAGGTAGTGCCATTGGAATCAGACCCTAATTCCATATTCCCCCCAGCAATGAGCGCCTTCAATTGTTCTTCATTGAGCATGGTGTTCTCCGTTTGGGCGGGATGGTGCAGACGCCAATTTAGCCAGGTTTTTACGTCAAATATGGCTCTAGCCCCCGTTGAATAAGCGTGAGCAGCTATAAATAAAATAGCGAGTCAATGTCGTGATCAGATGAACTTTTGTTGTCGCACTAGCTGGCCGCTCCGGGTTTGCCGAAAGATGCTGCCCATTGCGTAACTTATTCGTGGTAATTCGAGCCTGGCCCCTTTTATTTAAAATTAGTTGGATTTAGCTTTTGACCGCAATTCTTTAGCCGCTGCCTTTACCTCATCGGTGAAAGTAGAGCTTCTTGCCGCGTCACGCTTATTTTTCTTTGCTTTTAGCAAGGCTGCAACTAAATCTATCGATTTGGAGAAGCTATTTAGAGCAGTTTCTTGATCTTTCAAACACTTTGTTAAATCACTGGCCCATTTTTTGGCTTTGTTTGATTCAACTGGAGGCATTCCCTCAGACTGGTTAATTATCTTGAAAGCAAGTAATATCTGAAATCGAGCAACGGTTAAGTTTCTATCGATCATTCCTTTTCTTAGGAACTGGTCAATCCAATACTGTGCTAATGCGGCCATGTAATACAGCTCAAGTTTATGCTTTGAACCAAATATTGAGGTTCCGGCCATACCAATAACACTTTGAAAGTCTCTTGTGGTTTTGTGAGGGTCTTCCAGAATTATTGATGCATACGCTTTCATTAAACTAATAGGTGTAAGAATGCTAGCGCGATCAAATGTTGAATTTGTAAATTGTTTTGATCTTCGTTCGTAATAAAGTGGGATATATAATTGAGCTTGGAGATATTGTTCTAGTTGTTTTTGAAAGTCTGTAGCAGCCAGTAATTGAGAAGCAGTTACTGTTGTCTGACTATTTGTTGCCTTAATGATGTCTAGTACGATATTTTCATTTGTAGTGGCAACAATTCTTAGTGGTATTAGAACAGTATCATCAAGTTCAGCTCTGTTATTCCACAGGACATTACTAGTCTGACAACCATTGACTATCTGATAGTCTTCTAGGTGTATCTTTTCTCCGGTTGAACGGATTTTTTTTGCAATAACTGTAATACCATTATTCATGAATACAAAACGAGTTTTTGTTTCGTTATTCTTAAGAGTGTTCGCCATTCCTGAATTTACGGTATTAGGTCCTTGCCAGTCACGTATATTGTCGTAAAAAATTGAAGACAGCATATTGCCGCCTTGGCCCTCGAGAAGCGAAATGAAAGTTGGTGCAGTAACAACGCCAAGGTATGCTTCATCAATTCCTGGGGTCTGTGGCAAAGCAATTTTTCGACTAAATTGAATTTCTCTCGCAATTGAATTTTCAAGCTGCCTTTTTAGACCCTGAATTTCTCGAGCACCAATTAAATTTATTTGGCAATGTTCCGAATTGGCATGTGCTTTGAAATCCTGAATAATTTTCTTTTCTTTTCTTTGGAAATTCAGGTCTGATGCTGGCTTTACGCCGGTTGTTACGTAGTAAATGTGGATATTTGGATTTCTATTTTTAAAATACTTGGAGTATTTGTATATTTTATTTTTTATTGATCTAATTCTAGCTACGGCTTTTGTGTCGGTCGCACATTTTTCTTCCTCAATAAAGTCATCTGAAAAATCACCAAGATCAGCCAACACGGTGGCCTCAAAATTTTCACTTGTTTTTGCTTGTATAAAAATAAAATCAACATCTAGGTAGTTATTTATGCTGAAAAGTGCTTCTATTTCATCTTCATTTTCAATGAGGTTTCCATTGACGATTATTCCAATTGCATCAACAGACGGTTGACTATCTCCACCGATTACCGTATGTTCTGTTGTAGAGGTATTTTCAGATAGAGAACTGATAACTAAATGTGCTGAAAAGTACTCAAATGCAGTAGATTCATCCAAGTCGGTATCAATTTTTTGTGCAGCACGAAAGTCACTCAGTAATCCTGTAATTATTCTATTCATCTAGCATTCTCCCTTTGTCAATTGATTGATTTAACCTATTTCCCCCAACTATCCTTCAACCCCACCGCCAAGTTAAACACCGGCTTGCTGCCTTGAACGTGATCCACCCGATCCGCCACAAAGTAGCCGTGGCGTTCAAACTGGAATTTGTTGTTAGGGTTACTTGCAGTTGGCAACGGTTCATTATTGCCTGTTCTGTTACGAATTTTGAGGGTTCAGGCTTTCAATTTGGTTATTGCCGCTCGCTTGGCGTTGTCCAACACAACTTACCCGCCAACCGTCTCCAGCCGCCCCACCCAATCCGCAAAATGCGGGCACTCCTGGCGCATCTTCTCTAGTCCAATTTCCAGCGCGGCCAGCACGCCCAGCAGCGGTTTTTCATAACCGGGTATCAGGGCTTCCACCCGTTTTGATGGTGCGCTCATCGGCGAGTCGTTGATGTTTTCCGGGGTGGCAAAGCCGTCCCGGATGCGCTGAAAATCGGCGCTCAGGTCCGGGCGGCTGATGCCGCAGGCAAAGGCGGTGCAGTCGCTAAACAACAGGGCTTCAAATTCATGCAGCACTACAAAGGGCACAAAACGCTGGCTGGCGTTGGGCAGAGCAAGGGTGTTGCTCAGGTCTTGCATCCGTGCGGATTCGACGGTGGCGGCTTTGTCAGCGTGGGTTTTGGCATTGGCCTCGGCGCGTCCCGGCCAGGCTTTGGCGCCGCTGGCGGGCAGGGCGTAGTAGTCCACCATGGTGGTAGCCATGCTGCCTTTATCGCTTTGCAAGTGGCGGCAAATGTCTTCTTTCACCGCTGACCAGGCTTTGATGCCACCGCGCCGTTCACGCAGCCGGGCATTGCCAATCAGGCGGGCTGACACGGTGCTGTAACCGCGTTGCAGCAGGTGCGGTGCCAGCAGTTCGTTGACAAACGTTTCTTCGGTTTGCCCTTCTACATGCACCAGCAGCCGGGTCATGGGGATTCGGCGCTGGGGCGGCCACCGAGTTCGTTCTTCTCCCACAACTGGCCCAGGCTGTAGTCCTGCAGCCACACGGCCAGGGGGGCGGGGTCAATGCGGGTGAGTGTGGTGGCGCTGTTGACACGGTTGGCCACCAGCACATCCTGTGGGTCAAAGTGGTCCAGCAGCAGGGGCGACTGGGTGGAGGCGATGATTTGGGTCTCGGCCGAGGTCTGGCGAATCAGGGCCGCCAGCAGGGTGATGGCGGCGGGGTGTAAACCCAGTTCGGGCTCGTCCACCAGAATCACCGAGGGGCGAAGTTCCAGCGGTTGCAAAAACAGGGTGGCGAGCGCAATAAAGCGCAAGGTGCCGTCCGAGAAGGTGGAGGCTCCAAAGTATTTGTCCGAACCTTTGTGCTTCCAGGCCAGCTTAATAAAGTCGGGCGCCAAAGGGTCCGGGCGCAACAAGAAATCGTCAAAAAACGGAGCCACGCGCTGCACGGTTTTGCGGATGAGCGCATAGGCGTTGGCGTATTTCTCGGTTTGCTTGAGGCGGTACAAAAAGGCGGCAAGGTTGGAGCCGTCCGGGCGCAGGTAGTCGCTGTCATCCACGCGGGCGGTTTTGCGTAGTGGCGAACTCGCGCTGGTGTCGTGGACGTGATACAGCCGCCAGCTAGCCAGTCGGCTGCGAATCCAGGCGGCGCTGGTGGTGTTCAGCGTGGGGTTGCTGATGCCCGCTTCTTTACCGCCCGCCATGGCGGTGAGTGTGTCGCGCTGGGGGGTGGGCTGTTGCGCCTTGTCCCACACGGTGGTTTCCTCATGCAGGGGAAACAGGTTGTCGTTGTTGTCAACTTTGAGCGTGAGTTGGTAGCCGTTCACTTCGTCGCGAAAGGACAGGGCGATTTTGATTTCCTGCGTGTTTTTGGCGCCGAAGTGGAGCAACTCGTCTGCACCACCGGCGGTTCGCACGTAGTCATACAAGCGGCCTTCTTTGATGGCCTGCAGGAATGCGAACGCGCCGATGAAATTGGATTTACCCGACCCATTGGGGCCGATGATCAGGTTGATCGGCCCCAGCGTGACTTTGCCGGTGGCAGCAATGCTTTTGAAGCCATTCACCTCAATCCAATTAAGTTCTTGTTGCACGATGGTTCTTTCGTTGTGAGGGCGCTTACTTCCCCCAACTATCCTTCAACCCCACCGCCAGGTTAAACACCGGCTTCGTGCCTTGAACGTGATCCACCCGATCCGCCACAAAGTAGCCGTGGCGTTCAAACTGGAACTTCTGATCTGGCAGCGCATTCGCCAGTGATGGCTCAACAATCGCCGTCACCACTTTCAGGCTGTTCGGGTTCAAACATTCCAAGAAGTCTTTGCCGCCTGCGTCAGGCTGGGCGTCGCTGAACAGGCGGTCGTACATGCGCACTTCGGCGTTGACGCCGTTGGCCACGCCGACCCAGGTGATGGCGGCTTTGACCTTGACCAGGTCGCTGCCGGGGGTGCCGCTCTTGGTGTCGGGCACCACGGTGGCCAGCACTTCGGTGATGGTGCCATCGGCATCTTTGGTGCAGCCGGTGCATTCGATGACGTAGCCGCCTTTCAGGCGCACTTTGTTACCGGGGAACAGGCGCTTGTAGCCTTTGGGTGGCACTTCACAGAAGTCTTCGCGGTCAATCCACACTTCTTTGCCGATGGTGAATTGGCGGGCCGGTGGTGGCTCCATGCCTTCGGGCGGGTGGGGCAGGGCGGGCTGGGTGCAGGGATCCAGGTGGTCGGTGCCCATGACCTCGTCCCAGTTGGTGAGGACGAGTTTGACCGGGTTCAGCACGGCCATGCCACGGTGCGCTTTGATCTCCAGGTCTTCGCGCAGGCAGCCTTCTAAGGTGCTGTAGTCGATCCAGCTGTCGCTTTTGGTGACGCCAATGCGTTCGGCAAACAGTTTCAGGCTCTCGGGTGTGAAGCCACGGCGGCGCAGGCCGACTATTGTTGGCATGCGCGGGTCGTCCCAGCCGTTGACTTTGTGCTCGTTCACCAGTTGCGCCAGTTTGCGTTTGCTGGTGATGACGTAGGTGAGGTTCAGGCGGGCAAATTCGTATTGCTTGGGCGGTGGGGCACTTAACAGGCCGCCTTCAATCAGGCGCTCCATCAGCCAGTCGTAAAACGGGCGTTGGTCTTCAAATTCGAGCGTGCAGATGCTGTGGGTGATTTGCTCCAGCGCGTCTTCAATCGGGTGGGCAAAGGTGTACATCGGGTAGATGCACCATTTGTCGCCCGTGTTGTGGTGGGTGGCGCGGCGGATGCGGTAGATGGCGGGGTCGCGCATGTTGATGTTGGGCGAGGCCATGTCGATCTTGGCGCGCAGCACCATCGAGCCGTCTTCGTGCAGGCCGTCGCGCATTTCGCGGAAGCGGGCCAGGTTTTCGGCCGGGGTGCGGGCGCGGAAGGGGCTGTCCACGCCGGGTTTGCCGAAGTCGCCGCGGTTGATGCGCATTTGCTCGGGCGTTTGTTCGTCCACGTAGGCGTGGCCGGCTTCAATCAAATATTCGGCGGCGCGGTGCATGAAGTCGAAGTAGTCGCTGGCCTGGTAGGCGGGGGCGTCGGGGGCGCCGTTCCAGTCAAAACCGAGCCATTTGACGGCGTCGATGATGCTGTTGACGTATTCGGTGTCTTCTTTTTCGGGGTTGGTGTCGTCAAAGCGCAGGTGGCACACGCCGTTGTAGTCGCGCGCCAGGCCAAAGTTCAGACAGATGCTTTTGGCGTGGCCAACGTGCAGGTAGCCGTTGGGTTCGGGCGGGAAGCGGGTGCGGATTTTGGCCGGGTCGGGCTCGCCTGCGGCGTGGTGGGCAGCGTCGCCGGGGCTACCGGCCCATTGGCGCTGGGCATAGGTGCCCGCGGCGAGGTCGTGCTCGATGATCTGGCGCAAGAAGTTGCTGGGTTTGACGGCGTCGGGGGCGGGGGTAGGGTGGCTCATGCGGATGATTTTAGACGGGCAACTTTGAGATTGCGGGTCGGTGTGCCTGTTACGTCTGGCAATGCTTGTCACAGAAACCTCGCCAACCTGCGCTGGCCGGGCGGCGTTGTAGGCGCATGAGGGTTTTGTTGGCCCTCGGTGCTTTTCTTATCAGGAGAATTCTTATGAAGATCGACCGCTATGTTTCTTCGTTGGCCGTGGCTGCCGGGGTGGCAATGGCCGCTTTGGGGTTTGCCGGGGCGGCTCAGGCACAAAATGTGATGTGGTCTGTGGGGGTGAATTCGCCGGGTGTGCAGTTGGGGGCAAGCAATGCCAGACCGGTGTATGCGCAACCTGTCTATGTGCAGCCGCAGCAGGTTTATGTAGCACCACCGCCGATGGTTTACATGCAGCCGTCACCGTACTATGTGGCCCAACCTCGTTACGTGCAGGCCGAGTGGCCGCGCTACGGTTATCAGCGCGAATGGCGCCATGGGCGGGATCATCGTTGGGGCGAACGCTTTGGGCGCGAGCATGAGGAGCATCACCGCGACTGAGCCCCCCGGCAAGGCGCCATCTCACGCTTTTTGGGTGGATAGAGGATAATAGGGGTTTGCCCCCGTCCTTGGGGTGCGATCAGCTATCGGATTGATAGCATTTGACCTTGGCTATGAATGACCGATTTGACCTCTGATCTTAGTAACGATCTGACCCCCGATACCTTGCCCATGGCCTTTGCCCAGTTGCAACTGGCCGCACCACTGGCCCGCGCCGTGGCTGAAATGGGCTATACGTCGATGACGCCAATCCAGGCGCAGGCGATTCCCGTCGTTTTGCAAGGGCGCGATGTGATGGGCGCCGCCCAGACTGGCACCGGCAAGACGGCTGCTTTTGCGTTGCCTTTGCTGCAGCGCATGATGAAGCACGAGAACCCTTCAACTTCGCCAGCGCGCCACCCGGTGCGTGCCTTGGTGCTGCTGCCTACCCGCGAACTGGCCGACCAGGTTGCCCAGCAAGTCAAGCTCTATGCCAAATACACCAACCTGCGCAGTACGGTGGTGTTTGGCGGCATCGACATGAAGCCGCAAACGCTGGAGCTGAAAAAAGGTGTTGAAGTTCTGGTGGCCACGCCAGGGCGTCTGCTGGACCACATCGAAGCCAAAAGCGCAGTGCTCAATCAGGTGGAATATGTGGTGCTGGATGAGGCCGACCGCATGCTGGACATCGGCTTTTTGCCCGATTTGCAGCGCATCCTGAGCTACCTGCCCAAAGAACGCATCACTTTGCTGTTCTCGGCCACGTTCTCGCCCGAGATCAAGCGCCTGGCCAATAGCTACCTGCAAAACCCGGTGACGATTGAAGTGGCGCGTTCCAACGCCACGGCATCCACCGTGGAGCAGCATTTTTACAGCGTGGGCGACGATGACAAGCGCCATGCCCTGCACCAGATCCTGAAACAGCGCGGCATGAAGCAGGCGTTTGTGTTTGTGAACAGCAAGCTGGGCTGCGCCCGACTGGCGCGTTCGCTGGAGCACGAAGGTCTGAAAACCGCCGCGCTGCACGGCGACAAGAGCCAGGATGAACGCCTGAAAGCGCTTGAGTCGTTCAAAAAAGGCGAAGTCGATTTGCTGGTGTGTACCGATGTGGCCGCTCGCGGACTGGACATCAAGGATGTGCCTGCGGTGTTCAACTTTGATGTGCCTTTCAATGCCGAAGACTATGTGCACCGCATTGGCCGCACCGGGCGTGCTGGCGCTGCGGGTCTGGCGGTCACTTTTGTGTCCAAGAGCGATGCGCGGCTGGTGGGCGATATTGAAAAACTGATCAAGACCAAGATTGAACTGGAAGCGGTCGAGTTTGACGAGGATGTGCCTGACATTCACAAGCAGGGCCGTATCAACGATGGCCGTCGCATGTATGCCGAAGGTGCTCAAGACGACTCGCGCCGTGGCAGCCACCGTTCAGGTGCCATGCATGACGTCGCGCATGAAGGGCAATTTGCCCGCCAAGAGCGTCCACCGCGCCGAGATTATTCGCGTCCAGCGGCTGCACCGCGCGATCCGTTCTTTGACAAGCCTTATGAAGCGGCCCCCGTGACCGAGTCAGCGCCTTCCTGGGAAGCGGCAGCGACGCGTCAAGGTGCACGCAGTATTTCTGCCAACATCAAGTCCAAGCGCCGGGTGGCGGCGCTGTTCAAAGCCGAAATTTGATTAACCGGGCTTTTGAGCCTGCTCGCATTTCACCTGAAATAGCTTTTGCTTGAGTTTGAGTCCGGTTTTGGACTCGCTCAAGCGTAGCGCGCTCAGGCAACCTCCCCAAACGCAGCCGGTGTCCAGTGACAGGACGTCTGACCGGCCTAGCCATCCCAATGTGGACCAGTGACCAAAAGCCACGATAGTGTTGGCTGTTTGGCGACCAGGCACGTCAAACCATGGCATGAAACCAGCGGGCGCACCGTCGGCACCCTCTGTGCTGCCAAACTCCATTTGTCCCTGTGCGGTGCAAAAGCGCAAGCGGGTCAGGGCATTCACAATCACGCGCAGCCGGTCGGCACCGGTCAAAGCGTTATCCCAGCGGTCAGACTCGTTGCCATACATCTGGTGCAGGAAATCGCCCAACTCCGGTCCGCGCAAGACGGCTTCTACTTCGCCTGCAAGCGCTATCGTTTTGGTAGCTGTCCACGCAGGTAGCACGCCAGCATGGACCATTAATATCGGATGAGCAGCCACTTGTTCCAGCATGGCCATGCGCTGCTGTTTTAGCCAGTCCAGCATGCCGTGGCGGTCAGGTGCCTCCAGAATGCCGCTGACGGTGTCTTTGCGGTGCGGTTTGCGCACGCCATGGGCCACGGCCAGCAGATGCAGGTCGTGGTTGCCCAGCACGCATTGCGCGGACGCGCCGTAACCCATCAAGCGGCGCAATACGCCAGCAGAGTCGGGTCCGCGGTTGACCAGATCACCCAGAAAATACAAGGTATCGCGGCTTGGTGAGAAAGATATTTCATCCAGCAAGCGTTGCAAGGCGCTATCGCAACCTTGCACGTCGCCAATAAGGTAGAGTGCCATGGTGTTTATTCTCGCTTGTGATCCATGGAATTTTTGCTGATTGTTTTTCTGACCGTGCTCAATGGTGTGTTTGCCATGTCAGAAATGGCCTTGGCTGCAAGCCGCAAAGCGCGGCTCAACGCCATGGCAGAGGCTGGGGACAAGGGGGCACAGGCGGCGCTTGCATTGCTGGGCAACCCCAATCAATTTTTATCCACGGTGCAGGTCGGCATTACGTCCATCGGGGTGCTTAACGGTATTGTGGGTGAGGCTGCATTCAGCGATGGTGTGGCGGCATGGCTGCACGGGTTTGGCGTGGCTGAGAAGGCGTCCGCTATTTCGGCCACGGCCCTGGTGGTCACTTTGATTACGTTCACCACCATTATTTTTGGCGAGTTGGTGCCCAAACGGATTGGCCAGTTGCATCCTGAGCCTGTCGCTCGCTGGGTTTCGCGTCCCATGCTTTGGCTGGCCACGGCAGCGGGGCCGTTCGTGAAGCTGCTTTCGGGCACCACGGCCGCCATGCTCAAGTTGATGCGCATTGACACCAATGCCTCGCGTACGGTGACCGAAGAGGAAATTACGGCTAGTCTGGAAGAGGGCGTGGATGCGGGCGTGATTGAGCAGCATGAGCATCAAATGGTGCAAAACGTGTTTCAGCTTGATGACCGGCCACTGACCTCGCTAATGGTTCCGCGCACCGATGTGGAGTGGCTGGACGCGAGCAATACAGTTGCCCAGAGTCTGGAAAAAGCAGGCTCCGGGGGCCGAAACGGCGCTCACTCGTGGTATCCGGTTTGCCGCGACTCACTCGATGACGTGGTTGGCCTGATCAGTATTGGCCGTTTGCTTGAATTGGGCGTTCAGGCCCCGGACACGATTGAGGCCTACATCACTCCCGCTTCTTTTGTGCCCGAAACCCTGAGTGGAATGGAGTTGCTGGAGCAGTTTCGCGCCAAGGCGGGTCGATTTGTGTTGGTGGTCGATGAATATGGCGTGGTGCAGGGTTTGCTCACGCCACGCGATCTGCTGGAGGCCATCACCGGTGAATTGCAGCCCGGCGCACAGATTGATGCCTGGGCTACAGAGCGTGAAGATGGTTCGTGGCTGCTCGATGGGGTGATGCCCGTCAATGAACTCAAGGTCCGCCTGGATATTGACGAGTTGCCAGGCGAAGACCGGGGCCGTTACAACACGGTGGCGGGCTTGCTTATGTCCGTCTCAGGCCATTTGCCAGCAGTTGGCGAACGCATTGAATGCGCTGACTGGTTGTTTGAAGTGGTTGATCTGGACGGCAAGCGGATAGATAAAGTGCTGGCATCGAGGATCGAAGACGAGAGTGAAGTCTGATTCAGCTGTGTGTGACGACACAGTTTCGTCCACTGTTTTTGGCATCGTAGAGTGCCTCGTCAGCGTCCTTGATCATGGATTCTGCGTTGGTTAACGGGAAAAATTGAGACACGCCAGCGGAGAAGGTGGCGTCAAATGAGGTGTCTTCGAAGGTGTACCGGATGAGGCTGAAGTCGCGGCGAATGCGGTCCAGGACTTCAAAGGCTTGTTCAGCGTCAGAGCCAGGCAGAATCACCAAAAACTCTTCACCACCATAGCGTCCCACCAGGTCAGTTTTGCGCAGGCGTTGCTTGAGAATCCAGGCCAGGCTTCGGATGACTTCATCACCCATGGGATGGCCGTATTTGTCATTTACTGCTTTGAAGTGGTCAATGTCGATCATGGCCACGGCCAGGCGTCCATGGGTGATGCTGGCCACATTGACAGCCGTAGCCAGTCTTTCTTTGGCGGTGCGGTGGTTCAGCAGCCCGGTTAGACCGTCGTGGAGCATGGAGCGGCGCAGAGTTCGGTAACGCTCAATCTTGCTCTTGACGACAGCATTGAGGAAGACCGGATTGAACGGCTTGGTGAGGAAATGATCGCCGCCAAGACGCAATGCATCCACCTGCAACGCCATGTCACCGTCGCCAGACAGGTAGATGACCGGTGTGGACAAAAACTCGGCATGCTGGCGAATGACGCGTGTGGCCTCCACGCCAGTGCAGTCCGGCATGTACATGTCCATCAAGATCAGGTCGGGTTGAAAACTGCGCAAGCCGGTCAACACTTCAGATGGATTCATGACGGCGAGCGATTCAATGCCGCTTTGGCGCAGCGTGCGCTGGATGGACTTGCTGGCTGTAAGAGAGTCTTCAACGACCAAGACTCGGTAGGGAGACTCTTCTTCGATGCTGCACAGCTCAATGATCTTGGCCAGAATGACCGATTGGGGCGTTGCATCTGCAAAGCAGTAATCGCAACCAGCTCGCAGAGCTGCCTTGATATTGTTGAAGTCTGCCTGAAACCCGTGGGCAATGAGTTTGCTCGCTGCAAAGCGGGCGCGCATGGTTTTGATGTGTTCACAGGCATCTTGCGGTGACATGCCTTGCGTGTCAAGAAGCACGATGCTAGGCTCTTCGAGCTTGCTTGAGATGTTTTTCCAGGGATAAATTTCAGCTTGAATATTGAAGTATTGAAGCTGGGTCATCAGCGCTAACCATTGGCTGGTAGTGTCGCAAATAAGCCAAACGCGGTGGGTTGGGGTCAAGTCCGAAGATGACCCCGTTTCATGCTGAGCACGACGTTGTTCAATGGAGCGACTGTTGCTGTCAATAAATTGGGTAACACGTTCAGAGAGCGTTTCAATGTGACTTTTTAATTCATCCAGTACGTCTTGAGGTATCTGATGCTTGGCCGCGGCATCAAACAGGGCCAGAACCTGCTGCTCCAGGCTGTGCGACAAACGGTGCAGGCCGGACAGACTTTTGCCCTGTAGAAACTCGGAAAAACTAGACAGCGAAACCGCAAACTCTACAAATGATTCAAAACTGGGCGACGCAGCATAGGCTTCCCATTTAAAAAGAAGCCCGTTACATTTTTTTTTGACCTCAGCAGGTGAGCATGCCATCGTTGTTTATCCGTACGTTAGGGTTTGGATTATGGCAGTACGGCCCTCAGGCTCGTCCCGTGAGGCGGTAGGTCAGCATTCCCACCAGTTCATGCAAGGCTACGTTCCATTTGCTGGCGCCTTTGGACAGTGAGTATTGTGTCCATGGTGTGCGAAGGCCAGTCCGAAAATCTACCGGATAAGGCGTAACGTTCCAGCCAGCTTTGCGAAACGTGGCCATGGCGCGTGGCATGTGCGACGCTGAAGTCAACAGCAACCAGGGTTGGGCCGGATTTATGCCCGGCAGGGAGGCGCTTAAAACCGCATTTTCGTAAGTGGTACGCGAAACCGATTCGTACATCACCTGCTGTGGAGCAACGCCCATGCTGTCAAAAAAGAGTTTGGCACGGTCCGCTTCAGTCAATCCATCCGCAAACAATTCACCTTCGCCACCAGTAAATAGCAATTTCAAATGGGGGTAATGCTGCAGCAGCGTGACGGGTGCCGTCATGCGTTCAGCGGCGTCGTTCAAGGCCACTTGATCATGCCCTTGCCACACGTAGGCTGGGTCAAGTGCGCCGCCGAGTACCACCACCCCTTTATAGGATTGCAAGTTGTCTTTTTGGTTTGGTCCAGCGTACTGAGTTTCAAGTTGGCGGATCAGCGCATCCGGCAAGGGCTCCCACCCTTGAAGCAGCAGCACCATCAGCGCAGCCCAACTCAATCCATGCCCGCATTTGCGCCGGAAATGCGTACACAGCAGTCCAGCCAACAGCAGGAGCGCAACCCACGCCAGCGGCTGAGTGACAAATGCGAGAATTTTTGAGACGAAAAACATGGGTGAACTATATAGGCTGAGCGCCGTGCCTAACCCAAATTGGCACTATCGACGCACGCGCAGTCGATTGGGCATCTGGCTTTCGGGAATGACACTTCGGAACATTTCAGTGATGACGTCTAGCTTCTGTCTAGCCACTTTTTCCCCGCAATATAGCGAGAGTGAGCCCAGCAGGTCGCTACGCAAATACCAAAGGGTTTGAACTTGATACGCCCTAGTTATGTCTGCAAAAACTTTTGGCAAAACGGGTTCATTGGTCAAATGCTCCAACAAGCTGCAAAGCATTGCATCCTGAATAGTTGCAAATTGGCTATTCACATCAATAACAGTGTCTGCTTCACTCAAAAGGGATGCAAAACTTGATTTGAAGCGGGAAATAATTGCAAGCATTTCGGGGCTCCGAAGAGAGTCGTTTGGTATCAAACACTTCAACTTTGCAATGCTTCACTTAGCTTGAGGATATCTGTTAAGTTTTTATTGCGACTTGATGGATTGTCTGTCTATGCTTGCAACCATAAGATGACAAATGCAAGGTAAATCTGCATTTGATTTGGTTAATACTTGGGTAGGAGTCAGAAGCTATGGGGCAAGCTGTTCCTATTGAAAGCAGATGATATGAGCTTGCAAACTTGGTGGTTATTTGTATTGATGACGTTTGTTGTGTCTGCCACACCAGGGCCAAACATGCTGCTGGTTTTAAGCAACAGTGCACGCTTTGGTCTGCGCTTTGCTATTGTCACAATGGCTGGATGCATGACATCTTTGCTGGTCATGATGAGTATTTCTGCCGCAGGACTGGGCGCATTGCTGCAGATGGTTCCAACTATTTTTGATGCACTACGTTTGGCCGGTGCAGCTTATTTGGCGTATCTTGGCATCAAGAGTTGGCGTGCGCCTGTGCATGATCAAACTGTGAATTCGCTCAAAGAAATTGAGCTTGCAGTAAAGCCGGTTCATCTTTTTCGTCAGGGAATACTGGTCGCTGCCAGCAATCCCAAAGCCATTTTGTTTGCAGTTGCTTTTTTGCCTCAATTCATTAACCTCGAGCAATCGCAATTGCCTCAATTTGGAATATTGCTGACCACCTTTGCGGTGATTGAAATTAGCTGGTATTTTGTCTATGCAGCCAGCGGAAAGCGGCTGACAGTCTATTTGCAGCGTGCCCAAGTGCTGAGGGCGTTTAACCGAATTACAGGGGGTGCATTTATTGCCTTTGCTGCACTCATGGCAACGGTCAAGGAATAGTTATTTTCTGCCTTGAATCAATAAAAACGGCACCAAGTGGTGCCGTTTTATGCTGTTGCCAGGGGGCAGTTAGCAATTAAGCTTTTTTTGTAGCCTTTTTGACTGCGTCAACTGTTTGAGTTGTTGCTGCTGCGAAGTTGGTCTGAGCCACCTCAACAGCTTTTTTAACTTGCACTTGAGCTGTTTCTACTGCGTTTTGTCCAGCTGTTATGGCATTTTTAAAAGCTGCAACAGCGGTTTCGCTGCCTGCTGGGGCGTTCTTGGCGAGGCTTTCAACGGCGCCGCTGAATGCTTTTTTGATCTCTGCAGTTTTTGCTTCGACGGTTTTTGTCAATTCAGCGCTGCTGTCTGTAACGATGGTCTTAACTTGTTCAGCATAAGACGCTGATTTATCTGTCAGCGGCTTTACCAATGCAGAATTCAAAGCAATGACTTCCTGAGCATCTTTGGCACCCAGAACAGCTTTGACGTGGTTCATGGATTCGGCAACAACAGATTTGGATGCGGCCAGGTTCAGTTCAACCAGTTTTTCAACGCCTGCAAAAGCTTGGGTGGTAATGCTCTCCAGTGCTTTCAGATTGGCCTTGTTGGTTTCGATGAATTGAGCAGCGGTGGTGTTCATTTGAGTATCCTTAAAGTGGTTGAGCTAAGCAGTTGCCTGGTCAATAAAAGCATTTAAATCTATTTATGCTGCAGTGCAGCAAAAATGAATTGTATGGAGATTTCGTCTGAAAAATAGGCTAGTGCTGCAGTGCAGCAATTATTAGAGGTAATGGCCTAGCAATTTTCCGCAAGTTTTCAGGCGTCGCAGACCAAAACTGACTTGTGAACTGAAATTCGGCTGCGAGGTGGGCTTTTTGACTATGTGCGTTCATCCACCAATGAGGGCAGAAAAATCGCTTCGAGACGGTGGCGCTTGGGGGGCAGTCCTGGGCATTTTTTCACACCAAAACCATATTGCTTCAGTGCCTCGCGCACATGTAATGCAACGCAATAGCTTGCCAATGTGGTGCCTGCCCTGCAATGGTTCGCGATCTCTTGCAAGGTGCTCGCTGACCACATCTCGGGATTGAGATTGGGGCTGAATCCATCCAGGTACACCGCATCGGCCACATGGTCCAGGGATTTCAGCATGGGCAGTACATCACCTACGGCCAGCGTCAAATTCACTCGACCGCCAGCAAAGTGCAATTGGTGAATGCCCGGCGACAGGTTTTGCCAGGCCTTGACCAGTTCTTGTGCCAAGACCTGCACCCGCTCCAATAGCGCCGGGGTTTGTTCGCTCGCTGAGTCGTGGGCGTGCACATTGCGCAAGATGTCACTTGCCGACACTGGGTAGGCTTCCACCGAGACAAAGTTCAGGCTGTTGCAACGCTGCGTATCAGGCTCCCAAACAGCCCAGGTCGTCAAGAAATTCAAGCCCAAGCCGAAGCCTGTTTCAAGGACTGTAAATTGGGTGCGCCCGCACCAGCGCTGGGGTAAATCGCATCCCGCCAGAAACACGGTGCAAGCCTGCGCCAAACCTCCAGTACGCGAACGGTATCTGTCATTGAAGCGCGGACTGTGTGGGCTACCGTCATCCATCCATACAACGAGTTCGCTCATGGATGCTGCCTCTGCATTGAGTTGATTGCGGAAACCGTTGCACTGTGAATTTATGAGTGCCAAATGTAACTTTTCAAAGCGTACTTTGTTGCACCAGTGCCGGTTGTAAAGTGGTGGGTCCTGACAGATTCGAACTGTCGACCTACGGATTAAGAGTCCGCTGCTCTACCAACTGAGCTAAGAACCCACTTTTTAAAACTGTGACGTGATTTGGGAGGAGTAGCAAAAACTTGGGAACCGTTGTTAGTTAACGCTGATTTCAAGCTGCCCCGGTCGTCCCGAACAGGCGCGTATCTTATCAGGTCTTTGGCGCAATTTTGCTCGTTGCTGCGGGACTTTTTAAAACAGGCGCCCTCGTGCTCACATCAGCAAGTGCTCACCGGCGTTGTCGCCGCCCAGCGTCACGTAGTTCACCTTGCGAATGTCCATCAGCTTCTTGCCACCGGAATAGCTGATGGAACTTTGCACATCCTGCTCCATCTCAATCAAGGTCTCTGCCAGTTGGCCTTTGATCGGCTCCAGAATGCGCTTGCCCTCGACGTGTTTGTATTCGCCTTTGTTGAAGTCGCTGGCGGAGCCGTAGTATTCCTTGTAGAGCTTGCCATCCACCTCCACGGTCTTGCCGGGGCTTTCTTCGTGGCCGGCCAGCATGGAGCCAATCATGACCATGGTCGCGCCAAAGCGGATGGATTTGGCAATGTCGCCATGCTCGCGGATACCGCCATCGGCAATGATCGGTTTGGTCGCCACGCGGGCGCACCATTTGACGGCGCTGAGTTGCCAGCCGCCGGTGCCAAAGCCGGTTTTCAGTTTGGTGATGCAGACCTTGCCAGGGCCAATGCCCACTTTGGTCGCGTCGGCACCCCAGTTTTCGAGATCAATCACCGCTTCTGGCGTGGCCACGTTGCCGGCAATGATGAAGGTCGAAGGCATTTTTTCCTTCAGATAGCCGATCATGTTCTTCACGCTGTCGGCGTGGCCATGGGCGATGTCGATGGTGACGTAGTCCGGCACCAGGCCGAGGGTGACCAACTGGTCAACGGTGTCGTAGTCTGGCTGCTTGACGCCCAGCGAGATGGAGGCGTACAGACCTTTGGCCGTCATGTCTTTGACAAACTGCACGTTGTTCAGATCGAAGCGGTGCATGACGTAGAAGTAGCCGTTTTGTGCCAGCCAGACGCAAGTCGCCTCGTTGACCACGGTTTTCATGTTGGCAGGCACGACGGGGATGCGAAAACGGTGTTTGCCTAGCTCAACGCTGGCATCGCATTCCGAGCGGCTCTCCACGCGGCATTTACGGGGCAACAGCAGAATGTTGTCGTAGTCAAAAATTTCCATGGTCCGAACTCCTTCTCAAATGGGTTGATAGAAGAGCGCTTGGACTGAGTCCGGGCCTTGTTTACGTTCGCTTGGCTAGCGGGCAGAAACAAAAAACCGGGCTGCAATTGCTTGGGCCCGGTGATTGATTCTATCGATGTTATTGGCCCAGGCTTTGAACGCGGTCTTTCTACAATGCCAGCATGTTCTCTGTAATTACCTCACCGGGCGAGCCAGCTTCGCCACTTCTTCAAAACCTCAACGCCGAGCAGCGCGCCGCCGTCACCTTGCCGGCCGAGCATGCGCTGATTCTGGCGGGCGCGGGTTCTGGCAAAACCCGGGTGCTGACCACGCGCATTGCCTGGCTGCTGCAAAGCGGGCAGGTCAGTCCCGGCGGCATCCTGGCCGTGACCTTTACCAACAAGGCCGCCAAGGAGCTGATGACGCGCCTGACCAGCATGCTGCCGGTCAATGTGCATGGCATGTGGATTGGCACCTTTCATGGCTTGTGCAACCGTTTTTTGCGCGCCCACTTCAAGATCGCCAACCTGCCGCAGAGCTTTCAGATTCTGGACACGCAGGACCAGCTTTCGGCCATCAAGCGACTCTACAAACAGTTCAAGTTCGACGACGAACGCTTCCCCCCGAAGCAAATGCAGTGGTTCATCGGCAGCTGCAAGGAAGACGGCTTGCGCGCCAACATGGTCGTGGCGCGGGATGAAGAAACCCGCAAAAAGCTCGAAATCTACCAACTGTATGAAGAACAGTGCCAGCGCGAAGGCGTGGTCGATTTTGGCGAACTGATGCTGCGCAGTTTTGAAGTGCTGCGCGATAACGACCCGATCCGCGAGCACTACCAGCGCCGTTTCCGCCACATCCTGATCGACGAGTTTCAGGACACCAACAAGCTGCAATACGCCTGGATCAAAATGCTGGCGGGCACCGGCGCGCACGGTTCGGCCGACGACGACGCCAGCTTCAACCCGAGCGGCTGCGTGTTGGCGGTGGGCGACGATGACCAGAGCATCTACGCCTTTCGCGGTGCGCGCGTCGGCAATATGACCGACTTTGTGCGCGAATTCAAGGTGCGCCACCAGATCAAGCTGGAAGAAAACTACCGCAGCGGCAGCAACATCCTCGACTCAGCCAACGAGCTGATTGGCCACAACAACAAGCGCCTGGGCAAAAACCTGCGCACCAGCCAGGGGCCGGGCGAGCCGGTGCGGGTGTTTGAAGCGACCAGCGACTTTGCCGAGGCGCAATGGATGGTGGACGAAATGCGTCAGTTGGTGCGTGAAGATGTGCCGCGCAAAGAGATTGCCGTGCTGTACCGCAGCAATGCGCAAAGCCGGGTGATTGAAACCGCGTTGTTCAACGCCGGGGTGCCGTACAAAGTTTATGGCGGCTTGCGCTTTTTCGAGCGCGCTGAAATCAAGAACGCGCTGGCCTATTTGCGCCTGTTGGAAAACCCGCGCGACGACACCAGTTTTTTGCGCGCCGTGAACTTTCCGCCGCGCGGCATTGGCCTGCGCAGCCTGGAGCAGTTGCAGGACGTGGCGCGCGCCAACGGCTGCGCGTTGAGTGATGCGGTGAGCGGCCTGGGCGGCAAAGCGGGCACCAACATCGGTGCCTTTTTAGCCGGCATTGACGTGCTGCGCGAGCAGACGCAGGGCATGAAACTGAGCGAAACCGTCGAGCGCATGCTGACGCACAGCGGCCTGATCGCGCACTACACGGCTGATCGCGAAGGCGCCGACCGGGTGGAGAATCTAGAGGAGTTGGTGAACGCGGCGCAAAGCTTTGTCTCGCTGGAAAACTTTGGCCGCGATGCCAGCGTGCCGCCGGTTGACGAGCAAGGCCAGACCTTGACCCAGTCACCCGCCTCACAGGGGCTGGACTTCAGCCAGCCAATGCCAGAGGAGTTGGCGCCTGATGCTGACACCGGCGAAACCCTGTCGCCGCTGGCGGCCTTTTTGTCGCACGCCGCGCTGGAAGCGGGTGACAACCAGGCCCAGGCCGGGCAGGATGCGATCCAGTTGATGACCGTGCATTCCAGCAAGGGGCTGGAGTTTGACTGTGTCTTCATCACCGGCATTGAAGAAGGCCTGTTCCCGCACGAAAACTCGATGAACGACCGCGACGGGCTGGAAGAAGAACGCCGCCTGATGTACGTCGCCATCACCCGTGCCCGTAAACGCCTGTACCTGAGCCACTCGCAAACCCGCATGCTGCACGGCCAGACGCGCTACAACATGAAGAGCCGCTTCTTTGACGAGCTGCCGGATGGCGCCTTGAAGTGGATCACGCCCAGGCAGCAAGGCTTTGGTTCCGCTATTAATTCAGGAGCTTCTCACGCAGGTTATACGGGGGCTAGAGGTCAATTTGATACTGATTACTCCAAATACACGGCAGCTGCCGCCCCGGTGCCAGCGCAAAAGGCCGAACCGGCACACGGTCTGCGAAAAGGCATGAAGGTGTTTCACGCCAAGTTTGGCGAAGGTTCGGTGGTGTCGCTCGAAGGTGTGGGCGATGACGCCAAAGCCCAGATCAACTTCCCGCGCCACGGCGTCAAATGGCTGGCACTGAGTGTGGCCAAGCTGACGCCGGTGCCTTGAAGACGGGGCGCGGAAAGAAGCGCTAACATCACAACGCCAACGCTATGTGAACTATTCGTGAACGATCAGTGAACGATGGCTTTGTAGCATGCAAGCATGTCCGGTGCGGCTGGGCACAGTTTCACAGCAGCCGCTGATACCCATTCTTTGCTTTCTATTCAGGTATGAAAAAAGACTTCATTAACGCTTTGCGTTCCATCCCATGACAGCAAACTCCACTCTCCTGAGTTCTCCCGTAGCTGGTGCTACCTTGCGCATTCACGATGATGTCGCGGCGGGTTACAACTCCGATACCGGGATCATCGGCCGCAAAAACAACGTCGTGTGTCAGCAGCTCAGCCTGCAATGGGCACGGCGCCCGATGCATGAGCCGCTGCAAGTTGTTGACCTCGGGGTTGGCGACGGTGCGTTGCTGGCCCGCTTGCGCGATCTGGGACACCCCATGGCGCTGACCGGGTTGGATATTTCTCCCGCCATGCTGGCACTGGCCAGCCAGCGTCTGCCGTTGCACACGGTTCTGGCACCGGCAGAGCTGGCGGCAGAGCATCTTCCTGCCGCGCATTTCGACCTGGTGCTGGTGCATTTCATCCTGGCCTACGTGCCACTGGAAACGGTGCTGCGCCAAGCCCAGCAGATTCTGAAGCCTGGGGGAACGCTCTCGCTGGTGACTTCCACCCATGTCGGTACGCAAGCGCTCAAGACCGAGAATGCGCACGGGTTTTACCGCTCGCGCTGGCCGTGGTACCGCGCCATGGGGCGTGCCATTGACCAAGCGGTGGCGGCCTGCCATGTGCCGCTGGATGCGCCATCGCTGGAGCAGTCTGTGGCGGCGGCGGGCTTGCAGATTGAGCGCCGCACCACGCTCGAAGACCCGGTGTGTTTTGACGATGCAGCGCACGCCTTCCAGTTCATGATCCCCGAGGGGTGGGGCGTCAACATCCTGGGCCAGTTAGGGCGTATGCCGATGTGGCTGGCGCGTACCTGCGTGCGCCTGGGGTTGCGGCAGTACCATTACCCGCTACGCTGGGTGCACACCACCGAGATCGTCGATATCCGCAAGCCGTGACGATGGACCTTGCCGCGACCAGTCAAGCGGTCGCTGGTGCCGTGCTGGCTGGTATCGGTTGGCGGCATTGGCGTACCAGTTGGCCGCTGGCACTGCGCAGCCCATTGATCTGGCTGCTATTGCTGTTGGGCAGCTGCAATGCCTATGGCGGCTTGTGGGTGGCGCTTGGGGCACTGCCCTGGTGTCGCCCAGCCCATAGTCGTTGGCATGAGGTTTTGCAGCAGATGGGCCTGGCTTGGAGCCTGAGTGCCATGGGGGCCTGGATGATGCTCCCGCTGTCCGATACGGGCCTGGCGCCATGGGGCGCACCGCTGCTGTGGGGCTTGGGGGTCGCGTTGGCGAGCGGCTGGCGCCATGGCCTTGATACGTTGTGGCCATGGCGCAGTAGGGATGCTGGTGCTGCGGGTTCATCCCCGATCCCGTCGCAGCTGGCATCCACAACAGGTGAAACCACGCAGCCGGTGGCCGTGCGATTGCAAGCGCTGGCCGCCGCCTGGGATGCGCAGGTCGTGACCGATGAGATTCTCCAGACCACGGCTGCACCGTCTTCATCGGTAGTGGATGCAGAAGGTCTGTGGCACGAGTTGCTGGTGGTTACGCACGGCATGCTGAGCCTGCAGATCAACACGCCTGTGCAACCCGCCCTGTGGCAGGTGCTGCATGAGAGTCTGTCCACCTGGTTGCATGTGCTGGCCTCCAGCGCCGCCGGTGATGAGGAGGATGCGCTGTGGCTGCTGCAGCTCACCGCCGATGTGCAAGATCGGCTGGCTGGCTACCAGCAGCAGGCCACGGCGATGCCGGATAGTGAGCTGGTCGCATGGCATCAGCTCGCGGTTTATTTTGATCGTGCCGCCTGGCTGATTCGGCGCATGACCTTGTGGGTGCAGATGCAAACCCGCGAGCAAGGTGCCTCGCGCGAGCGCTGGCGCCACAACCGGCTGCTGCAGGGTTTGGAGGCCGCCCATCTGGATGCGCTGGCGTCTTGCATCCACCCCAAACGCTTGCACGATGGCGAAGTGCTCTATACCGAAGGCGAGGCCGCCGATGCCCTGTGGCTGATCGGGCAGGGCGAGCTGCGAATGGAGCGCCTGATCGACGAGCAGCGCCATACCCTGGATCGATTACGCCGTAACGATTTTGTGGGTGAAACCGAATGGTTGCAGGGGCGCGTACGCCGTGCCACGGCCCGCTGCCATGGCGAAGTGATGGCTTGGTCCATCGATCGGCAAGGCTTGCAGCGCTACAGCATGCTCACCGGGCAAGACCTGCTCACGCAGTGCGTTGCCAACCAGACAGCCGCCCTGAGCGAGCGTTTGGACAATGCTGAGCTACAGCAGTTGACGGCGCTGCGCCAGGGACTACAAGAGGCGCAGTTGCGCGGCGCGTTTGGCACCTTGCTGACGCACCTCATCCTGCTGATCTTTGTGTATACCTCGGCGCTGGGGGGCTTGCAGTACCTGGCGCAGCAGCAGGCTGCCACCACCTGGGTGACGTCTTCGGCTTTGCTGGTCATGGTCGCCGTCGCCTTCTGGACGGTGCGCCAGACGGGTTTTCCGGCGCAGGTGTTTGGCTGGAGTCTGCAGGACTGGCGGCGCGATCTGCTTGACGCCTGTTACTGGAGCCTGTGGGTGTGCGTGATCATTACCGCGGCCAAGTGGCTGCTCATCCGCACCGTGCCATCCTATGCTGGACTGCCCTTGATCGCTCCCTGGCAGGCCAGCAGTGGCAACTGGCTGGACACCGCCGCCGCATATGGCTTGTATGTGCTGCTCTCACCCATGCAGGAGTTCGTAGCACGCGGGGTGATTCAGGGCTGCCTGCAGCACATGCTCAGTGGCCGCAACGCCACCTGGCGGGCGATTCTGGTGTCCAACGCGGTGTTCTCGATCAGCCACCAGCACCTGGGTTTGGTCTATGCCCTGTTGGTGTTCGTGCCAGGACTGTTCTGGGGCTGGCTGTACCAGCGTCACCGCTCGCTGGTGGGTGTGTGCGTCTCCCACGTCTTGATCGGCTTGTGGGTCACGGGGATGCTCGATCTGTCTGCGCTGGTGCAGCGCTGAAGGGGATCACGACCCAGCATCGAGGATTTTCTATTGCTATTAATTTGGGAGCTGCTCACGCAGGCTGCACGGGGGCTAGAGGCTAATTTGTTACTTGCTACTCCAAATGCACGGCAGCTGCCGCCCCGGTGCCAGCGCAAAAGATCAACATCTCGCGCCACGGCGTCAAATGGCTGGCGCTCAGTGTGGCCAAGCTGACGCCGGTGCCTTGATGACGGGGCGCGGAAATAGGCGCTAACAGCATAACGCCAACGCTATGTGAACTATTCGTGAACGATCAGCGAACGATCAGCGAACGATGGCTTTGTAGCATTCAAGCATGTTCGGTACGGCTGGGCACAACAGCTTCACGGCAGCCTCCTATGCCTATTGCCCGCTTTCTATACCGGTATGAAAAAAGACTTCACTCACGCAATGCGTTCCATCTAATGACTGCAAACCCCACCTTCCTGAGTGCTCCCGTAGGCGGTGCCACCCTGCGCATTCACGATGATGTCGCGGCGGGTCACAACGCCGATACCGGGATCATTGGCCGCAAAAACAAGGTCGTGTGTCAGCAGCTCAGCCTGCAATGGGCGCAGCGCCCGATGCATGAGCCGCTGCAAGTCGTTGACCTCGGGGTTGGCGACGGTGCGTTGTTGGCCCGGCGGCTCTATTGCATTAACTGCAACAGAGCCGTTTTTCATACAGAAAGCATTTTCGCTCTCTTACCTTGCTCTTACGCAGGTAGGGGACAAGCGTCACGGTACGCCGAAAAAAACCCAGCGCGTCGCTAAAGTCAATAAAGTCAACAAGGAACAACCCCAATGCACAGCTCAAATCGCCCTCTCCGTCTCGACAGCAAACACTTTCGCATGAAAACGATCCTGGTTGTAGCCGCACTCGGGCTGCCAACTGTGCCCGTATTTGCAGGGGCGCTTGATGGGGGTACGGCTGCGGGTTTCGATGCAGTGGCTGTGGGGCCGTCGAGCACGGCTTCTGGTTTTGACGCAGTTGCTATGGGTAAAGGCAGCATAGCAAGCGGTGATCAAGGAACGGCTATCGGAGCAAACAGCATAACTTATAGTGCGCAAGGCACGGCCATTGGAGCAGATGCCTGGGCTGGTGGAACTGCAGGCACGGCCATCGGAAGAGGGAGTATGACCAACGCCAACCACGCCACCGCCATTGGATTTTGGAGTAATGCCAACGGCATCAATTCGGTCGCCCTGGGGGCAAACAGCACCGATGGCGGTGTCAGTAATGTGGTTTCGGTTGGCTCTGCTTCTCAAACCAGAAGCATTATTAATGTCACCGCAGGTAGTGTTAGCTCCGGGAGTACCGATGCGGTGACTGGCGGGCAACTCTACACCACCAACCAGAATGTAGCCACAGCCCAGACTACCGCCAATAGCGCACAGACAACTGCTACCACGGCAAACACCAACGCCACCACCGCACTCACCGCTGCCACCACCGCTCAGACCAACGCCGCCACAGCTTTGAGCACGGCAAACACTGCCCAGACCACGGCGAATACCGCACAAACAACCGCCAATAGCGCTGTCACAAATGCAGCCACGGCCGATGGCAAGGCGGTGGCTGCTCAAACGACGGCAAATACCGCTGCGACCAACGCTGCGACGGCGCTAACGACCGCCAATAGCGCACAGACAACTGCTACCACGGCAAGTACCAATGCCACCACAGCATTGAGCACGGCCAATACCGCTCAGACTACCGCCAACACAGCACAGACTGATGCCACAAACGCTTTGAGCGCCGCCGCCACGGCCGACGGTAAGGCAGTGGCTGCACAAACGACAGCAAACACTGCAGTGACCAATGCTGCGACGGCGTTAACGACCGCCAATAGCGCCGCAACTGCCGCTGCGACGGCGGACGGCAAAGCAGTAGCCGCACAAACGACAGCGAACACAGCTGTCACCAATGCCGCCTCTGCTCAGACGACCGCCAATAGCGCCTCTGCCGCTGCCACCACGGCCGACGGCAAGGCAGTGACTGCACAAACGACAGCGAACACAGCTGTCACCAATGCCGCCACAGCGCAGACGACCGCCGATAGCGCTGCAACTGCCGCTGCGACGGCCGACGGCAAAGCCGTAACTGCGCAGACGACCGCCAATAGCGCCTCTGCCGCTGCCGCGACGGCGGACGGCAAAGCAGTGGCCGCACAAACGACAGCAAACACTGCCGTAACCGCCGCTGCCACGGCGGATGGCAAAGCAGTTTCCGCACAAACGACAGCGAACACTGCAGTGACTAATGCAGCCACAGCCGACGGCAAAGCAGTAGCCGCGCAGAACACCGCCGATGGCGCCATAACCGCTGCTGCCACAGCCGACGGCAAAGCCGTAACTGCACAGGCGACAGCGAACACTGCAGTGACCAATGCCGCCACGGCTCAGACGACCGCCAATAGCGCCTCAGCCGCTGCCGCCACAGCCGACAGCAAAGCCGTAGCTGCACAGGCGACAGCGAACACTGCAGTGACCAATGCAGCCACCGCGGACGGCAAAGCAGTGGCCGCGCAGAACACCGCCGATGGTGCCGTAACCGCTGCCGCCACAGCCGACAGCAAAGCCGTAACTGCACAAACGACAGCGAACACCGCCGTAACCGCCGCTGCCACGGCGGATGGCAAAGCAGTAGCCGCGCAGAACACCGCCGATGGTGCCGTAACCGCTGCCGCCACAGCCGACAGCAAAGCCGTAACTGCACAGGCGACAGCGAACACTGCAGTGACCAATGCCGCGACGGCCGACGGCAAAGCAGTGGCCGCGCAGAACGCCGCCAATAGCGCCGTAACCGCTGCCGCCACAGCCGACAGCAAAGCCGTCTCTGCGCAGACGACCGCCAATAGCGCCTCTGCCGCTGCTACCACGGCTGACGGCAAAGCAGTGGCTGCACAAACGACAGCAAACACCGCAGTGACCAATGCCGCCACGGCTCAGACGACCGCCAATAGCGCCGCCACTGCCGCTGCCACGGCGGATGGCAAAGCAGTTTCCGCACAAACGACAGCGAACACAGCTGTCACCAATGCCGCCACGGCCGACACTAAAGCCGTCTCTGCACAGACGACCGCCAATAGCGCCTCTGCCGCTGCTACCACGGCTGATGGCAAAGCAGTGGCTGCACAAACGACAGCAAACACAGCTGTCACCAATGCCGCCACAGCGGACGGCAAAGCAGTGGCCGCGCAGAACACCGCCGATGGTGCCGTAACCGCTGCCGCCACAGCCGACAGCAAAGCCGTAACTGCGCAGACGACAGCGAATACTGCAGTGACCAATGCAGCCACGGCGGATGGCAAAGCAGTTTCCGCACAAGCGACAGCGAACACCGCAGTGACCAATGCAGCCACGGCGCAGACGACCGCCAATAGCGCCTCTGCTGCTGCCACCACGGCTGACGGCAAAGCAGTGGCCGCACAAGTGACAGCGAACACAGCAGTCACCAATGCCGCCACGGCGCAGACGACCGCCAATAGCGCAACAGCCGCTGCCACCACGGCCGACGGCAAAGCAGTGGCGGCACAAACGACAGCAAACACCGCAGTGACCAATGCCGCGACGGCGGACGGCAAAGCAGTGGCCGCGCAGAACACCGCCGATGGTGCCGTAACCGCTGCTGCCACAGCCGACAGCAAAGCCGTAACTGCACAAACGACAGCGAACACCGCAGTGACCAATGCAGCCACCGCGGACGGCAAAGCAGTGGCCGCGCAGAACACCGCCAATAGCGCCGTAACCGCTGCTGCCACAGCCGACAGCAAAGCCGTAACTGCGCAGACGACAGCAAACACCGCTGTCACTAATGCAGCCACAGCGGACGGCAAAGCAGTGGCCGCGCAGAACACCGCCGATGGTGCCGTAACCGCTGCCGCCACAGCCGACAGCAAAGCCGTAACTGCACAAACGACAGCGAACACCGCTGTCACCAACTTCACCAGCGGGACCGTCAAGGCAAGCTTTGCCTCAGCCAACCTCAACCAGGGGGGTATCACCAACGTCGGGCAGGTTTCTGGTGTTACTGCGGCAACCACTGCCGACCAGGCGGTCAACTTCGGTCAATTGCAAGCCGTCATGACGCAGCTGGTTCAAAGCGGCGTCTGCAAGATCACTGGAGCCACGGTTAGCTGCGGCGCGTCCGCCGCTGGTGCCGTACAGGTCGGGTCCGGCGCAAGCGTCGCGGCTGGTGCGACCAATGCGGTAGCGATTGGCAACAACGCCAATGCACAGTCAGCTGGCAGCATTGCCATGGGTTACGGCGCCAATGCCGTGCAGTCCAACTCCGTGGCCATAGGCGCTGGTGCCACCGCTTTGTCTTCGGTAGCCGTGGGTACGGGGGCGCAAGCCATCAATACCAACACCACCGCAGTGGGTGACAACGCGGTAGCCTCTGGACAATACGCAGTCGCTGTTGGCAACAACGCAGTTGCCAGTCATGCTAATTCAGTCGCCATCGGTAACGGATCCACCACCTCCGCAGCAAACACGGTCTCGGTTGGCTCTGCAGGCAACGAGCGGCGCATCACCAACGTTGCAGCGGGAACGGCGCCGACCGATGCGGTGAACCTGGGCCAGTTGGCACAAAGCACGCAGGATGTGCTGAGTCAGGCGAACAAATATGCCGCGCAGGCAACGGCCAACGCACTCGCCCAGACAGCCCCGCAGATTCAACCCGGACAGACCCGCGCGCTGGCGGTCAAGATCGGTTACTACGATGGGCAATCGGCGCTGGGCATCAGCTTTGCGCAGCAAATCAGCACCAACACCTCCGGCACCTTCAGCACCAGCATGGGCAGCAGCGGATCGGTTGCCGTCAGCACCGGTGTGCAGTTTGGCTGGTAGCAGCAAAGCCACAGCGCCTTTTTTGTTAGTCGAATGGGCTTGTAGCCCCCGTGTGATATGCGCAAGCAGCTATCAATTCAGGAGTCATTGGGGTGCCTGCTGTGCGGCGGCGAAATGCGTGAAACTGGATATAAACCCGTCTCATCAGGCACCCAGCCTATGCGAGCACGCTCGCTCTGGCACAGCCCCGTGCCCACCGCCGCATGTCCAGCGCAAACGCACGCGCATCTGGCAGAGACGGCGGCGCGCCTGATGGGCTACGTGTTCCCGCGCCTGCCAGTGCGCCAGTGGGTGCTGTCGGTACAGGGTTGCCTGCAGCACATGCTCAGTGGCCGCAACGCCACATGGCGGGCGATTCTGGTGTCCAACGCGGTGTTCTCGATCAGCCACCAGCACCTGGGTTTGGCCTATGCCTTGTTGGTGTTCGTGCCAGGTCTATTCTGGGGTTGGCTGTACCAGCGACATCGTTCACTGGTGGGCGTGTGCGTCTCCCACGTCCTGATCGGATTGTGGGTCACGGGGATGCTCGATCTGTCTGCGCTGGTACAGCGCTGAAGTGGATCGCGCCCACGCAGCTAGGATTTTCTCTCGCTATTAATTTGGGAGCTGCTAACGCAGGCTGCACGGGGGATGGAGGTTAATTTGTTACTTGCGACTTCAAATAATCGGCAACAACACTGGTGCCTGGATCAGCTTGCGCAACGGCGGGGCTGGGTGTTTGTACCGAGCCACAAGGCGGCGGTGGTGGCCAACAGTCGGCCAATGGTGGCGGCGACGTCGATCTGTCGCTTGGCTTTCGGGAGAATTTGAGGGCTGTTTTTCATGGCGGGCCTGTGACAAGTTGGGATGTTCAATCTCAGATGTCAGCGTAGCGCGCGCTTGTGACGCTGGCGTGACGCGCCTTGTATCAGTAGCCTGAACTGTCTTTTGCCCCATTGATGCCAGAGATTTGCCAGGCCGTGCGCTGATCCACCAGGCGAGCCAGAAATTCAACTTCTTCATCGCTGTGGTTTATGAGCTTTGCGGGCGTCAGTAAACGGCCTTCTTGGGGGAGGACCTCGCCCCAGTACGCTTGGTGGTGTTCTGATTTGTAAAGGACGCTGTCGTTGCCTGCATTGAGTTGAACGGTGCCGTAACAATTGCAGAAGTAGGTGCGGTTATCCTGCTCGGCAAAAACCTCGGTATAGACCCCTGTGCCGCGAATGCCAATGGTCATGGTGGGTGCAAATATGTGGCGTGTGGGGCCTTTGCCCCAGACGCTGACAATCGCGCCGGTGAACAAGCGCAGCAGGCTGACGGTGCTGATGGTGGCGCCACGCCCAACCTGCAACCGAGAGTTTTGTCGCACATGGAAGGAAGAGTTGCCCAGTACGAAGATCAAATAAGAGTTGGGGCCGGTCTGGATCTCGTCGCCGGTTTGGATGGCTTGTTCGGGGCGCAATCGCAAGCCGTTGACTGTGGCATCGCCCACCAGTTCCACAATATTGCTGCGGTTCTGCGCCTGCGCACCAAAGCAGGCGCCCATGGCAGTCCAAGCGGCGGCGGCTTGTAAAAATTGACGGCGCTGAAACCAGAGGATTTCGCTGTCGTTACGGCCCTGGAGGTGGTGATGGCTCATGATCTTGCTCGGACTCGAAAACGTCGCGAAAGGTGAAGAACAGCGACGTAAAAAACATGGTGGCCAGTATCAGCAGCGCGGGAAACAGGATGTCTCCCGCCAGCTCACCGAATCCCAGCAGGGCTGACAAGGTGGTGATGAAGACGACGGCCAGCACCAGCACTGACAGCCACATCACGCCGAATACGACAAAAGCCCAGAAATTGCGCACGCAAGCCACGAAGCTGAAGAATATGCTTTTGACCGCAGGCAAGTCGTGCCAGTAGATCAAGGCCGGTGCATGCCAGAACATCAGCGACAGTGGCAAGTGCAAGCCCAGAAAAACCCACATGGCGCCCTGGAACTCGGGTGATAGCACCATATCGCGGGTGGGCGAAGCGCCGCCTAGGTACACCTGGGCAAAGTCGCCTCCGTCCACCAGATAAGACGCCCCCATGGCGATGAGAAAGCCCAATGCATACAAGGCGCCCAGCAGCAGCATGGAGAGGGACTTTGTCCTGCCTGCGCGAAAGGCGGCCAGCAAGATCAGCGGCATTGGGAATTTTCCCCGGGAGGCCTCCAGGGTTCCTGCCATCATTCCCAGTGTGGCGGACGGCAGCAGCGTCATGGCCAGCACCAGGCCAATGACGGGCACCTGGCTGGTAATGGTCATGATGGCCATGAACATGAAAAACAAACCGGCCAGTGCCAGTGGCTGTTTGAAGAAGGTCCGCATGCCCAGTTTGACCCAAACAATGCCGGTGCGGGCCGGGACAAGGTTCAGCTTCATGGACAAATGGCCGTGGCGTTGAGAAGCTCTGGGTGGGTGGCCCGCTCGCGCAGTACCCGCTCAAAATGGCCGGGGTCGTGCGCTTGCAGCATGCTCGCCTCACGCGGCAGGTAAAAATCCCACAAGCGCGAAATCCAGAAGCGCAGGGCGCCAGCGCGCAGCATGGCGGGCAGCAACTCGCGCTCCGCTGCGGTCAAGGGGCGCACGGCGCAGTAGGCGTCAATAAAGCTGTCCGCCCGCTCGGCGTGGTGCGTGCCGGTATCGAGATGAATGCACCAGTCGTTCAGGGTCACGGCCACATCAAACAGCCAGCTGTCCACGCCTGCAAAATAGAAGTCAAAGAAGCCGGTGAGCTGCGGTTGGCCCTCCACGGTGTCAAACATCACGTTATCCCGAAACAGGTCGGCGTGAATCGGGCCACGGGGCAGGGCGGCGTAAGCGGAGGAGGCGGCCACATGATTTTGGTAAGCCAATTCGCTCTGGATCAAGGATGTTTGTTCTGCGGACAAGTAAGGCAGCACCACGGGAACTGTGTCGTTCCACCAGTCCAGACCGCGCAAATTGGGTTGTGACATGGCAAAGTCTTTGCCAGCCAGATGCATCCGGGCCAGGGTGGCGCCGACTGCTGCGCAATGCGCCGGGGTGGGGCTCAACTCGCTTTTGCCGGCCAGCTTGTTCACCACAGCAGCTGGCTTGCCTTTGACCTCAAACACCAGATCGCCCTTGGCGTTGGCCGTGGGGTTGGGCACCGGAATGTCGTGCTCGGCAAGGTGTTTCATCAGCCGCAGATAAAACGGCAGTTGCGCAAGGGTCAGCCGTTCAAATAGCGTGAGCACGTAGTCGTGTGCCTGGCCTTCGACTTCGGTGGATACGAAGTAGTTGGTGTTTTCGATGCCGCCGGAGCAGCCCTTCATGGAGGTGAGCTCGCCCAGTTTGAGTTGCTGCAGCAGGGCCTGTGCCTCTTGGGTCGAGACTTCTGTATAAACCGCCATGAGTTAAAAGCCCAGAACTTTCCAGCTGCGCTCGCCGCTGGTGGGCGCAATCTGGTAGGCCGCCATGTTGCCTTTGGGTTGGACGGTAATGGTCTTGGTTTCGCCGCCAATGCGCAGTTCATCAATTTTTGACCCGGCGTCTTCTACATGGATGTGCTCGGTGCGTTTTTCTATCGCACCAGTGGCGCTGGAGGAAGGTGTTTGGGGTAGGTCACCAGTGGCTTGGACTGGCGCGGCAGACTGGGCCTGGCAAATGCTCACGCATGACAGGGCGAGGGTAAGAAATAGGGCAGATCGCATGCGGTGATTGTAAGTAGAAGCTTTGCTGCGCCTGCCTTCACAGGCAAAATGCACGCATGAATGACCCTGAAAAAATGAAAAAAACTTTGCTGCTGGTGGATGGCTCCAGTTACCTGTATCGCGCCTTTTTTGCCGGAGGCGACACCATGAGTGTGACCTTGCCCGACGGCACGGTGCAAAAAACCGGGGCCATACGAATCATCATCAATATGCTGCAAAGCCTGCGTAAGGAGTTTCCGTCCGATTATGCGGCGTGCGTGTTTGATGCCAAAGGTCCAACCTTTCGCGATGCCATTTACCCCGAGTACAAGGCGCACCGCTCGCCCATGCCGGATGACTTGCGCAGTCAGATTGAGCCGATTCACGAAGTGGTGCGGCTGATGGGCTGGAAGGTGCTCGATGTACCCGGCGTCGAGGCCGACGACGTGATTGGCACGCTGGCTGTGATCGCTGCCCGGCAAGGCATTGAAGTGATTGTGAGCAGCGGCGATAAGGATCTGGCGCAGCTGGTGAACGAGCACATCACCATCATCGACACCATGAACGGCAAGCGCCGCGACTTGGCTGGGGTCGAGACAGAGTTTGGCGTGCCCGCGCATCTGATGATCGATTACCAGGCACTGGTCGGCGACGCAGTGGACAACGTACCCGGCGTGCCCAAGGTGGGCCCCAAAACTGCCGTCAAGTGGCTGCAGCAATACGGCTCACTGGACGCGGTGGTGGCCAATGCGGATGACATCAAGGGCGTGGTGGGCGAGAACCTGCGCAAGTCGCTGGACTGGCTGCCGACGGGGCGCCAGCTCCTCACCATCAAAACCGACTGCGATTTGTCGGGCTGGGTGCCGGATTTGCCCGCTATGAATTCAATAGCTGTTGACGCAATGAATACGGGGGCTTTGGCCTGTTTTTATGATAAGTACGGTTTCAAGGGGCTGGCCCGGACGCTGGGTGCTGGCGCTGCTGCCAGCACGGTGCCATCTGCCGCTGACCTCAAAGTGGCCGCCAAAAGCAAAGCAGAACCGGATTTGTTCGAGGAGCCGGACTTGTTCAGTGATCCGCAAGCAGATGCCGTCGCACCTGCTGCCCGTATCTCCACGTTGGCCTACGACACGGTGCTGACTTGGGATGCTTTTGATTGCTGGCTGGCCAAAGTGCAAGCTGCCGAGCTGGTGGCGCTGGACACCGAGACCACCTCGCTGGATGAAATGCGGGCCGAAATTGTCGGCATTTCTTTCAGTGTGACCCCTGGCGAGGCGGCTTACATCCCGCTGGCGCACAACTACCCGGATGCGCCCGATCAATTGCCGCGCGACGAGGTGCTGGCCAAACTCAAGCCCTGGCTGGAAAACCCCGCGCACAAAAAACTGGGGCAGCACATCAAGTACGACCGCCATGTGTTCGCCAACCACGGCATCGAGGTGCAGGGTTACGCCCACGACACCATGTTGCAAAGCTATGTGCTGGAGGTGAATAAACCGCACGGGCTGGCTAGCTTGGCAGAGCGCCATTTAGCGCGCAGTGGCATCAGTTTTGAGGATTTGTGCGGCAAAGGGGCGAATCAAATCTGTTTTGACCAGGTTGATGTCGCCAAGGCCGCCGAGTATTCCTGCGAAGACTCGGATATGACGCTGGACGTGCATCGGGCGCTGTGGCCGCAGCTGCTGGCGGATGACAAATTACGCTTCATCTACGAGCTGGAAATCGCCAGCAGCGAGTCTTTGTACCGGATTGAGCGCAATGGCGTGCTGATTGACGCGCCCATGCTGGCCACGCAAAGCCATGAACTGGGGGTGCGCATTCTGCAACTTGAAAAAGAGGCGCACGAGTTGGCAGGCCAGCCCTTTAATTTGAGCAGTCCGAAGCAGATTGGCGAAATTTTCTTTACCAAGCTCGGGTTGCCTGTGGTCAAAAAAACAGCCACCGGCGCGCCCAGTACCGACGAAGAAGTGCTGGAGAAACTGGCCGAAGACTATCCGCTGCCCGCCAAGATTCTGGAACATCGGGGTCTGGCCAAGCTCAAAGGCACCTATACCGACAAGTTGGCCCAGTTGGCGCTGCCGCGCACCGGTCGCGTCCACACGCACTATGCACAGGCCGTTGCGGTGACCGGGCGACTGAGCAGCAACGATCCGAACCTGCAAAATATCCCTGTGCGCACCGCTGAGGGGCGCCGGGTGCGCGAGGCGTTTGTGGCGGCGCCGGGCTGCGTGATTGCCAGCGCCGATTACAGCCAGATCGAGCTGCGCATCATGGCCCACATCAGCGGCGATGCGGCGCTGGTGCTGGCGTTTCACGATGGCATGGACGTGCACCGCGCCACCGCAGCCGAAGTTTTTGGCGTGGACAGGGCGCACGTCACCAGTGAGCAGCGCCGTTACGCCAAGGTCATTAACTTTGGTTTGATTTACGGCATGAGCGCTTATGGTCTGGCGCGCGCCTTAAGTATCGACAACACGGCGGCTAAAAACTTCATCGAGCGTTACTTTGACCGCTACCCCGGCGTCAAGCTCTACATGCACCACACCCGGGAGGTTGCCAAGGCCAATGGCTACGTGGAGACCGTGTTTGGGCGTCGCCTGTACCTCACTGGCATCATGGGTGCCAAGGGCGCACAGCTTGCGAGCCTGGAGCGCGCCGCCATCAATGCACCGATGCAGGGCACGGCAGCTGATTTGATCAAGCTCAGCATGGTCAAGGTGCAGCGGGTGCTCGATGCCGAAAAGCGCAACACCAAAATGATCATGCAGGTACACGATGAACTGGTGTTTGAAGTGCCGGAATCTGAAGTTGAATGGGTCAAGCATGAGATTCCGCGCCTGATGGCAGGTGTGGCGCATCTGAAAGTGCCGCTGTTGGCCGAAGTGGGGGTCGGTCCGAATTGGGATACGGCACATTGACAAAACTGGTCATTTCCCTTGTCGCATAAGCGTAGATAGCTATTGTTTTTATAGCGATTTATCGGGGAGTGCTTCATCACGGGATTCGTCATGGTCACAAGTACATGTATCATGCGCCAGCTTTTGAAGTCGACTATCTAATAATTTGAGCATGCGAGATTACATACATATCATTCTTTGGGGTTGCGGTCTTGCCGTAGCGCTGGCTTTGCTTGGTTTTTTGTTGGTCAAGTTCAGTCTTGTGACGCGAAAAAACAGTAAACGTTCAACCGTACTGACCGCTTCACTGGTCGCTGCCGTCACGTTATGGGTGCTTGATCATTCCAGTTTTTCTATGGGGCGCCCAATTCTTGACAAAGTAATTCTATTTTTTGTTCTTTGGTTTTCGTGCTTTTTTGTATATTGGTTCGGGGTCGCCATGGGATTTAAAAGAAATGGTCATGCGCATGACTTTGGAGAGAGCTCCATTCTTTCCATGCAGTATCTTGACAGTCACATGATTAATGGTTCAGAAGCCTATTTTCAGGAAACTGAAATATTTGCAAATCCAACTGATTCAGCGGGTTCCGATTCCTCTGCGCCAGCCGCCAAAGATAAAAAAGCAGTTCATATACCTGTGTCACGTCACAACGGTTAAAAAACAACCTCGCCAAGAGGCGAGTTTTCTAATTTGTTGCTAACAAATGGTGACACTTGGCATTGGCCTTCTCTGCTTGATCAGCTTCATCTGAGCTAAACTAATCTTTACAAAGATATATGTCAAAATATTTTGATGATGATCAGTAAAAACCCTTAGGAGTGGAGTAGTCGATGCGAAAAGCAGCACCTGTCATTGTTAATTTTGTCCAGGGGACCCAAGACAATTGCGCTTTAGACAGCGACCTCAACTCAAACCAAAAGGCTGTTGTCATGTCGTTATTTAAGCTGATGCAGCGATGCTGGGTGTTTCTGATGTTTGCATTTTTGCAACTCAGTATGGTCCATTTTGCCCACGCGCAGCAGCCAGGTGAAACCTTCGATCACATCAGCACCGGTTTTGTGATCTCTGGGCCTCATCAGTTTGTACGATGTGAGACATGTCACATCAATGGAATTTTCAAGGGTACGCCAAAAGACTGTGCGACCTGCCACGTTCAGAATAACCCACGGGGTGCGCTAGCGAAACCTGTTAATCACATTCCGTCTACTGCGGCTTGCGATACGTGTCATGCATCTTCTCTTTCCAGCTTCTCAGACATTGTTTTTAGTCATGTGAATGTGCAAAAGGGAGATTTGTGTGAGAGTTGTCACAGCGGAAGGTTCGATAACGTAAAAGGTAGTCCTGGGGATGCATGGCACATCAGCGCCAAGTTATCGAATAAGACTTGTGGTGATTGCCATACAACGACAGATTTTTCTCAAGCAAAAATTGGTTCCAACCACATCCCGACCTTGACGGGATCGAACTGTGCGTCTTGCCACACCAGTACTGATTTCACGGTGATGCCCACGCTGGCCAATATTCACAAATATGCACCGTCCACCACGACTGGCTGTGAGCAGTGCCACAGCACGGCCAATGCAACGACCTATTCGACGCCAACTATGATTCCGGCGATTGTGTCGATGCCGGGCACCCACATTCCAGTGGGTTCATTGGGTTGCGAGAGCTGCCATGTGGGCAGTGGCTCGAGCATGGTCAGTTTGCCGGTGCAAAACGGGGCCAGCTTTGCAAACTCTGCATTCAGTCACACCGGAATAACGACAGGCTGCGCTAGCTGCCACGGCGCCAATGTGACCGTCGGCACCTTCACTGGTGTCACGCCCAAGACCCTGTCCGGGCTCAGCCCGGTGCATGTGCCCACCACGGCGGCGTGCGAGAGCTGCCATGTGGGCAGCATACCGACAGGATTGGTCCCCCCAACTGGGGCAACCTCAGGCAAGACCTTTGCCGGTGGCCAGTTCAGCCACAGCGGCATCACCTCGGGCTGCGATACCTGTCATGGTGCGGGCACGGGCA
>Ga0209123_1000169_pt1 | contig 99086 bp, 100 predicted proteins | sample BarGraIncu00431A_FD_184500 | JGI IMG/M metagenome (GOLD analysis project Ga0209123, IMG submission 184500) | Arctic peat soil microbial communities from Barrow, Alaska, USA - Barrow Graham LP Incubations 004-31A (SPAdes) (version 2) | ecosystem: Environmental > Terrestrial > Soil > Wetlands >... | reverse complement strand
TTCCGATCTTGCCAGCGATTTATATGTGATTGGTGGTGGCGGCGGCGGTGGTGGTGGCGGTAGCGGCGGTAACGGTAACGGTGGCGGCAGTGGCGGCAGTGGCGGCGGTGGCATCGGCGGCAGCGGCGGCGCCGGCAATCCTTTCGGCGCAGGCGGTGCAGGCGGCGGGGGTGCCGGTGGCACGATCAGTATCAGCAGTAGTGCTGGCAACAACGGCGAGGATGGCAGCAGTGCTTTCGGTAACGGTGTAGGCGGCATCGGTGGCGGTGGAATCGGTGGTGCTGAGGCTGGTGGCAACGGCAGCAACGTTGCCACCGGCGCTTACCTGTCCGACGGCAACAACGGCGGAGCAGGCGGTAATGCCGTTCTCAATAGCTCAGCCTCATTATTCAACAATGTAACCATCTCCGGTGGCAACGGTGGTAGCGGCGGCAGCGGCATCGGCGGCAACGGCGGCAACGGCGGTAATGCCGCAATGAGTACCATTGGCAATATCAACATCCAAAACATGTTGACTGTGACCAGTGGAGTCAATGGTGCCAATGGCAGCGGCGGGGCTGGCGGAGCTGCCAGTTTTACAGCCGATACACTGACCGCTCCCACCATTAGCCTGACCAAAAAGGATGGCACGCTCACTTTTAGCGTTGCCACCCTTGACATGAGTACCACGAATACCGCTTTAACCTTAGACGGTACCCTAACTGGAGCAAGCGGTGTAACGATTGGCAATCTGGTCTTGGCAAACAGCCACTCCCTAAACGTATCCAGCACCAACGGCGGTACAATGACTGCCGGCGGCAATCTCATCGTTACTGGCGCAGGCAACAGCTATAACAGTGCGATTTCCTATGATGCTTCTAATCATTCGCTTTCCTTCGACCTCACCGGCGTATCCACAAATAATACCATGCTCAACGTGACAGGCGGTTCTGCCGTAAACATCGCTGGTTCCTCCGTGACTATAACCGGAAACACAGCATTACAGCCCGGTAACACGGTAACCCTTATCAGCAGTACTTCTGGAACGCCAGCTGCCAGTTCTCTTAGTGGCACCTTAGGCACTTCTATGGCGACTGGTATTCTTGGTTACAGGCTGCTTTCAGGCAGCCAACTCAATCTGTTTGTCAATTCCCTGACGATTGACGATCTCACCAGCAGCGCTCCCTATACGATCAGCGCCGGAGGCGCCTCAGGCGAAGACGTTACTCTCCATGTGAATAACACCTTCAGCGCTCCTTCTGTTACGATACAAAACACCGCACAATCCGCAGCATCCTTATTCGCTGGTACCTTAACTACAAATAGTCTCAACCTAGTTCGTACTAGCGGCCAGAACCTTAGCGCCAGTATTGGCACTCTCGATATGAGTAGTAATAATACCGTTTTAAACCTAGACGGTACCCTAGCTGGAACCAGCGGTGTAACGATTGGCAATCTGGTCTTGGCAAACAGCCACTCCCTAAACGTATCCAGCACCAACGGCGGTACGATGACTGCCGCCGGTAATCTCACCGTTACCGGTGCAGGCAACAGCTATAACAGTGCGATTTCCTATAATGCTTCTAATCATTCGCTTTCCTTCGACCTCACCGGCGTATCCGCAAACGATACTATGCTTCATGTGACAGGCGGTTCTACTATAAATATCAACGGTTCTTCTGTGAGATTAACCGGCAGCACTGCTAATCTTCATGCCCTTGATATCGTCACACTTATCGACAGCACCTCCGGCACGCCGACCTCTATTTCTAGCGGCCTTTTTACTTACAATGTTGCCCAGGTAGCAAATCCGACTGCACTGCAAATCAAGCTGACAAGTAAACAGCTTATGCCACAGACCAAAGCTCTTTCTGAAGGACGTATGTCAACTCTGGCCTTTATCAACCAGGGGCAGGATACCGTGGCAGGACAAGCAATGAAAAATGCCAGCACAGCAAGCTTTGGCAGTACCGCACCGGAAGGATTTTCGGCCATGGGCGGCAATCATATGCGCTATGAAACTGGTTCCCATGTTGATGTAAACGGCTTTTCCCTGGTAACAGGCGTCAGCAAAAAGAATACGCTCAAAAACGGTGCCATGATGAACGGTCTCTTCTTTGAAACCGGCTGGGGCAATTACAGCACCTATAACAACTTTGCTGGCCTGGCCTCGGTACGCGGTGACGGCGACACCCGCTATTATGGCGGCGGTTACCTGAGAAGGTATGAAACAAACGATCATTATGTGGAAGCTTCCTTTCGGGCCGGCCAAAGTACCAGCACCTTTCATAGCGGCGATCTAAATGCAATCACCGGCCAAAGCTCCGACTACACCGTCAGCGCCCCCTACTATGGTCTGCATCTTGGCTTGGGCAGAGAGAAACAGCTAGACAAAGACCTCACTCTTGACACCTATACCAAACTCTTCTGGTCGCATCAAAATGGCAGCAACACAACAATTGCCGACAGCCAGGCCAGATTTGGCGCTATTAATTCAAAAAGGTGGCAGCTCGGGGCAAAGCTGTCACATAAAATCAATAAACAGACCACCATAACTACCGGCCTTGCTTATCAGTATGAGTTCGGCGGCGATGCAACAGCCACCATCGATAGCAAAAGCGTTGCCACACCTACCATGAAGGGCAGCACTGGCATTCTTGATCTCGGAATTACTTTTGATCCGCAAAAAGCCAGTGCCCCTGTTCTTGGCCTCGGACTGCAAGGTTTTATCGGCAAGTGCCGCGGAATCACAGGCAACATGCAAGTCACCTGGAAGTTTTAATCTGACCTTCATCACTACGAGGTGTAAACTTAGGAAGGCAATTATTTTTTTATTTGTTTTCTACGCACTTCTATGAATTCCATACAGTCAATAAACCATCAGGTATAAGAATACAAAAATGGCAAGGCTCAGAACCTCTGAAGCCTTGCCATTACTAGTTTTTTCATTGGTGCGCCCGAGTGGACTCGAACCACCGGCACATGGTTTAGGAAACCGCCCTTCACGTCCTTATTTTTTTTGAGACTGATTGAGCTCATTATGCCCTTGACGAACGACTTCTAATGTTTTTTCGATTTGCCCTTCAAGATGTTTGAATACATTATCAGCATAGGCTACTGCATCTTTTTGTAGATCAGCTGCCTCTTTGTGGGCTAAAATAATAATCTCATTACTATGTTCTTGGGCTTGTTTAGCAATAACATTTTCATCAGTTAATTTGATAGCATAACTTTTAGCCTTATCGACAATTTTTTGTCCCTCTTCTTGGGCTTTTTCTAAAATGCGTTGTTTATCAGCCACAATCTGACCAGCCTCAGTAATTGAAGTCGGCAATTTTTCCCGCAATTCATCCAAAAGCCGCACAACATCATCTTCTTCCACCACTCTTTTATTTGTAAAAGGCACACGGGAAGCGTCAATTAATAAACTTTCTAACTCATCTAAAATTCCGTCAATCGTCATAAATACCTCTCCCAACTTTGCTTTGGTATTAATCTACGATATGGTCCCTATTAAGCACTGGATTCCATATCTTATAATTTCTCTCTGATCAGCTTACTCATTCTATCTTCTACGCACATAGGCACTAATCCTGTAATAGGACCACCAAAAACAGCTAATTCTTTAATACCACTTGAACTTAAGAAAGAATACTCACTGCTCGTCATAATAAATACGGTTTCAATTGTTGGTGATATTTTTTTTATTAACAAAGCCCGCTGAAACTCATATTCAAAATCACTTAATGCCCGGAGGCCCCTAACAACAATATACGATTTTTTTTGCAGTACATATTCATGCAATAACCCGGAAAAGGAGTCAATACGAACATTAGGAATATGTTGAGTCGCTAGTGTTAGTAGTTCTACTCTTTCCGCCATATCAAACAGGGGTTTTTTGTTGGGATTGTGGAACACTGCAATAATGAGCACATCAAAGAGTTTACTGGACCGTTCAAAAATATCAACATGACCATTCGTAACGGGATCAAAACTTCCTGGACAAATTGCAATACGCACTATGTTACCCCCTGTTTGGTTTTATAGAGTAAAAAGCTCACCGAAGTTGCACCGTAACGCTCAGTACGTTTCAGTTGTAAATGTTCCCATTCGTCAGCAATCTTCTCATGTCGCGAATGTTCCATAACAACAATGCCCCCCTGGGCCATAATCGGATATTTATCAAGTTTTTCTAGCACCCCTTGGACAAAGCCTTGTTTATAGGGTGGATCACAAAACAGTAAATCGAAGGAGCGCCCTGTTTGAACTAACTTATCCAAGGCTCGTAGCACATCATTTTTATAGACTTCCGTTTGTTCAGCAAGTTTCGTATGCTGAGCATTTTCTTTGATAATCCCAATGCTTTCACTGCTATGATCGACAAATACCGCGGTTTTCCCACCACGACTTAAGGCTTCTAAACCTAGATTCCCAGTCCCAGCAAATATATCTAACACCCGTGCATCAACAACGATATCACCCAGAATATTAAATACAGATTCTTTGACACGATCAGCTGTTGGCCTCGTGTCAAAACCAGCTGGTGCTTTTAATTTTATGCCTTTAGCACTTCCAGTTATTATTCTCATATTAATTCCCCTATAAAATCGTATGCTATATTTTAACACATTTTATAGTATACTACATAATTCGACTGCGTAACATTTATATTTTTTCAAAAAAATTTACAGGTCATTCAAATAATCAATCGAATATAATGCAAAGTAGCATTTACGCGCTCATTTTTCTGTATATTTTTTATATTATTACAAAGAGGTGCCTTATGTCTAAACCTTCAAAAATTCCCATTTCACTCCTTATTTTATTTAGTCTGCTCAGTATTGGATTCTATCTCTTCTATGGCAAAGTTTATAATGTAACACCGATTACCAGCAATACCTCTGATAAATACTGGCTTACCGTCATTTTGTTGCCTCTTGATAGTCGACCACCTTGTACACAATTTGTGCAGCAACTTGCCCACATGGCTGGTGTCAAACTATTGCTGCCACAACCCGAATTATTAGATGATTATAATACTCCCGCTAACAAAGAAGCATTACGAGATTGGCTTCGCGAAGCAAGCAAGCAGGCCGATGCTGGAATTATTTCGACCGATATGTTGATTCATGGTAGTCTAGTCGCGTCACGTTTATCCGCAGGCACAGTCAAGGATAGTAACGATGTGTTAACACTCTTAGCAACAGTGCATTTAGAAAATCCTAACTTTAAAATGTATGTTTTTAATATAATTCCTCGGCTACTCATTGCTGATAGTCAAGAAAATGCTATTTATCAAAAAAAGATGCTGACATACTCTATGTTAAAAGATCAGGTTGATACCTTTGAAAATACTATAGATATAAAAAAGCTAGCGACCCTGGAAGAACAGCTTCCAGCTAATGTCATCAGCCACTACACAGCGTTATATGAACAAAATGCTCAGCTCAATAGTACCCTGATGGATATGGTAGAGCAAGGCATACTAAGTGGTTTAGTCATCGGACAAGATGATGGTCAACCCTTTGGCATCCCTAATATTAACAAACAGAAACTCCAGCATCAACTACTACAGAAACCAAGTTTAAGGAAAAAAGTCTTCATTACCAGGGGTACTGACGAAGTAGCCCTAACATTACTTGGCCATATTATCATGAAGTTATCGAATGATCAGCCCAATATTTTTGTCGAATATTCTACAAATGATGCATCACAAATTACAATGCCTTTTATGCCAAATACAGTCGCCACAACCGTCGAGGAAAAAATCCGCATAGCAGGTGGTCTACAAGTTAATAGTGTCAAGCAAGCTGATTTTATTTTGTATGTACATGTGGGTACAAAGAAAAATAAGTCTTCCTATAAGCCTGCGGCCGAGGAAGTGAAGAAGCTCCTCAATCAAGGTTATAAAGTAGCATTAGTAGATTTAACAGAAGATTTTCAAATGAATGAGACGCTGCTACCTGTGTTAATCGCTGAAAATGTGGATTTGCCAAAACTGATTGCTTATGCGGGGTGGAATACAACGAGCAACTCCATTGGTACTGCAATCACCCAGGCCTCTATTTTCAGTAACAAATTAGCCTCTCAGCCCAATACTACTGATCTTCTTGAATTATATCAAGATAATCTAGAATTTTTAACGGCTCGTTTTCTAGATGATTTATATTATCAAAAAGCCGTTAATCCATTGATCAATAAGGAGTTGCAAAAAGCACATATCGATCCTTATCATTTGGGTTCTTATTATTATCAAACCAATTATAAAATTCAAAAACTGATGTTTAGTAAGGCCCATTGGCTACTCAACGCGGGATTATATAACCGACCCGTTAGAATTGAAACTCAGCAAGGACCAAGACAGCTTCTTATCACTGATTTAGCCATCCAAACTTATCTCCCTTGGCAACGAACTTTTGAAATATGGATAAAACCAACATTATCACTAGTACTCAGCAATGAATAAATAGCAATGTATCTTTTTCTTGACAATTATGTACGTTTCATCTATAATCAATAATTGTGAGATCGGGGCGTGGCTCAGCTTGGTAGAGCACCTGGCTTGGGACCAGGGGGTCGCAGGTTCGAATCCTGCCGCTCCGACCATTCTTTTTTTAGGGGCATAGCCAAGTTGGTAAGGCACGGGACTTTGACTCCCGTATGCGTTGGTTCGAGTCCAGCTGCCCCTACCATTTATAACAATATAACTATAACAGCCAATCTTTATCTAAGATTGGCTGTTTTTGTTGTATTATGCGTTATAAGTATTTGACTGGAATCTTAATGTTCTTCAACTTTTTCTTTTTTATTGGTGGAAATAATCATTTCCGCAATCTTTTGCGGCACTTCATCATAATGAGAAAAATTTAAATCAAAGTAACCTCTCCCCTGAGTAATTGAACGCAAATCAATGGCGTACTTAAACATCTCCGACATGGGTACCTGTGCTTTAATAACCCCTTCCCCTTGCCCAACAGGTTCCATCCCTTGAATACGTCCCCGTTTACCGTTTAAATCAGCAATAACATCACCCATAAATGAAGCCGGTACATTAATTTGTACATTGCAAATTGGCTCTAATAGGGTTGGTTTAGCCTGTAAAGCTCCTTTTCGCAACGCCATAATACTGGCAATTTTAAAGGCCATCTCGGAAGAATCCACATTATGATAGGATCCATCATAGAGAGTTACCTTAATATCTACAATTGGGTATCCACCCAAGATGCCACCAATTAACGCTTCGCGCACGCCTTTTTCCACAGCAGGAATATATTGACGTGGTACTGATCCGCCAAAAATCGAATCAACAAATTCAAATTCCTTCCCGACGGGTAATGGATCAAGCTGTAACCATACATGACCATATTGACCATGTCCACCGCTTTGCTTTTTATGCTTACCTTCCACCTTAACGCTACCGCGAATGGTTTCGCGATAGGGCACCTTAGGATTTGACAAGACAACATCTACACCAAATTTGCGTTTCATACGTTCGGCCATAATGTCAGTATGTACTTCACCAATGCCACTCACTAATAATTGCTTAGTCTCCATATTTTTTGCAATTTTAAATGTTGGGTCTTCATCAACTAGGCGGTGTAGAGCGTTACCAATTTTATCCTCATCGCCTTTATTCTTAGCTTCAATACACATGGTAAACATGGGTTTAGGATATACGATTGGTTCAAAAATAATAGGTTTATCTTTGTCGCACAAGGAATCACCAGTCGCTGTTTCCTGAAGTTTGGCAACAACTGTTATATCACCCGCATATACCTTAGTTACGATTTCTTGATGTTTGCCACGCAAAGTAAAAAGATTACCGATTCGTTCTACTTTTTCTTTCGAAGCATTATACAGCATACTATCAGGCTTCATTACGCCGGAAAATACTCTTATATAGCTAAGGCGCCCAACAAAAGGATCAGCCGTCGTCTTAAAGACCATTGCGGCAAAAGCATCTGAAGTTCTTCTTTCTATGGGCACTTGAGACACCGGATGTACACCTAAAGCACCACTGGCCTCAGGGGAAGGCAAATAGGCCAATATGGCATCCATAATTTGTTGGACACCAATATTTTTATAAGCTGAACCACACAGTACCGGAAAAATTTTGGCCTGAGAAATACCCTTACATAACCCAACTTTAACTTCTTCATCAGACAGTGTTTCGCCGTCAAGATATTTAGCCAACAACTCATCATCAGCTTCCGCCGCGGTTTCAATTAACTTCTGCCGCAAATTAAGGGCTGTAGACATCATATCGTCTGGAATATCACCCTCTACATATAAATTCCCTTGCTTGTTCCCTGGCGTAATGGCCTTCATTTTTAATAAATCAACGATGCCTTTAAAGGTTTCCTCTGCGCCAATTGGCAATTGAAGGGGCAATACACTAGGGCCAAATTTTTCTTGCATATCTTGCACAACACTATAAAAATCAGCATTTTCCCGATCCATTTTATTAATAAATGCCAATCGCGGCAAATTCAATTCATTAGCATATTTCCATACTTTCTCTGTTTCTACTTCAATACCCGAAGCTGCACATAATAATACTAAGGTACTATCAATGGCTCTGAGCACACTTTTTACTTCTCCAACAAAATCAGCATAACCAGGGGTATCAATAAAATTTATTTTATTTTCTCGCCATTCACAGGGAGCTAAAGCCGCACTAATTGTTACTTTACGCTTAATTTCTTCAGGCTCAAAATCAGTTATCGTCGTACCATCATCCACACGACCCATACGCGTTATTGCTCCTGCATTAAAGAGTAATGATTCCACAAGACTTGTCTTACCAGCGCCACCGTGGGCTATAATTCCGACATTTCTCAATTTATCACTTTTATACTCTTTCAATGGATATCCCCCCTATATTAATTTAGCCTTTCAGTAACAATAATTAATATAAACAGTTATTGGAATTCTCTGCTAATACTTAATTTTCCTTCTTTTCAGTTTATTATACGCAAAAATAAAAATAGCCACCTAATTAGGCGGTTATTTTTATTACTTATTTTAACTACTTTTACAAAAAAATTGCATTATTTTACGCAATGGCTTAGGTAATGACATGACATAAATCCTAAATGATTTCACCATGTTCGCCCCCTTATTACTTAGCACCACATAACCACATGCAGCACACCATATCTATTGATAATGTATGCTAGAGCCGCCCTATTCGTGCTAACACTACGTACCTAACCTATTAATTATTTTTCTTCACTAAGCTCTGTTCTAGCCAGCATAAAACATAAGTCTGATAAGCGATTTAAGGTTATGAGGACATGTTCATTGACCTTTTCTTGCCTCGCTAACCTTAGCACTTGACGTTCAGCACGCCTTGTCACCGTCCGCGCCAAATCTAAAGCCGCCGCACCGGCATTACCACCCGGAATAATAAAAGCCTGCAAGGGTGGCAACTGGGCATCCAATTGATCAATAAATTGTTCTAGTTGATTGCTATGCTCCTCAGAGATATAGTGTACATCACTACCAAGACTAGCCAAATCAGCCATGACCATCATGAGTGTCTGTTGCACATTATAAATAATATCTTGTACAGCCTCTTTAGTGCACCAAACTCTCGCCAAACCTAAGGCCGAATTGATTTCATCAATTGTGCCATAAGCTTCCACGCGGATGTTATCTTTCTCAATACGCTCACCAGTTAATAAACCCGTCGTACCTTTATCCCCTGTTTTAGTATAAACTTTCATACGTCACCCCTTAACAAAGTTCATTGCTTTTAAAATAAATATTGATTTCCCGCTCGGCACTCACTATTCCATCTGAACCATGAATGATATTATTTCTCATGATTGTGGCGAAATCCCCACGAATTGTACCAGGCGCGGCATCCACGGGATTGGTGACCCCCATCATGGTCCGTACTAATTTAATGGCATTTTCACCACGAATTACCATGGCCACAAGGGGACCTGACGTGATGAAAATAACCAAATCATCAAAAAATGGTTTATCCTTATGTTCGCTATAATGGCTAACGCCTTGTTCTCGCGATAGCTGTAGCATTTTCATCCCGATGATTTTTAATCCACGTCTTTCAAAGCGAGCAATAATTTCTCCGCATAGACCTCTGGCAACAGCATCAGGTTTTAATAAAACTAATGTATTTTCCACTCTTTCCACCTCATTTTTTATATTGCTCAGCCTCTTCATAATAGTTGAGAGCGGATATTCTCAGCCCTTCAATTTCTTCCTTTGTTACTGTACGCACTACCTTACCAGGTGACCCCATGACTAAGGAATTAGGCGGAATTTTCTTATGTTCAGTGATAAGAGTACCTGCGCCAATGATGCAATTTTCACCTATTTCCGCATAATTCAAGATGATGGCGCCCATACCAATCAAGCAATTATTTGCTACATGACAGCCATGTAAAATCACACCATGGCCCACAGTCACATAATTGCCAATGACCGCCGAGCACCCCTGGGCAACATGAATGGTACTATTATCTTGAATATTAGTATATTCACCAATTGATATGGAATTTACATCACCACGAATTACGGTATTAAACCATATATTAGCATGGGAAGCAATTGTAACATCTCCAATAATATAGGCACCATTCGCTAAAAATACATTAGCATGTATTTTAGGGACGATACTTTTATACGGTACCAAGTTATTTTGCACTAATGTCACACCATTTCTCCTTCTTAACGTCCGCGTTTTGATAATTCTTTTAATCGAGCAATACGATCACTCGTCGCAGGATGAGTGGTAAATAGACTCATGAGCCAACTACCCGTTCCGCTAAAGGGATTTACAATAAACATATGAGAGGTGGCCGGAGTGGCCTCTAACATCACTTTATGCTGTGCATAATACTCAATTTTTTCCAAAGCACTGGCGAGGGCTAAAGGATCTCCTGAAATCATGCCACCTATTTCATCAGCCTTATATTCCCGGGAGCGAGAAATACCTAACTGAATCAATGTAGCCGCTAAAGGAGCCAACACGACCAGAAAAACAAATTCCACAATGCCAGCAATTCCACTACCTTCCTCATCATGATCTCGTCCACCACCTAGTAATGCTGTCCATTGAACAATATTGGCAATCATGGTAATGACGCCTGCAATACTAGCAACTATGGTACTAATCAGTGTATCATGATTTTTTATATGAGCCAACTCGTGGGCAATGACCCCCTCCAGTTCTTCTGCTTTAAGGGTGTGTATAATCCCCGTTGTTACTGCCACTGCCGCATGTTGAGGATCACGTCCAGTCGCAAAAGCATTTGGCACATCCGTATCAATCATATAAACCTTAGGCATGGGCAATTTAGCTTTTTGCACCAAACCAGAGACCATTCTAATTAAATCAGCCGCATCCTGAGGAGTCACCTCCCTTGCACCATACATACTAAGAACAATTTTATCACTAAACCAGTAGCTAACAAAATTTATCAACAACGATATTACAAACATAATTGTCATGCCAGTAGTGCCACCGAAAAAAGCACCAACCACCAATAATAATCCTGTCAGAGCAACCAATAACATTGTTGTCTTCACCGTATTCAATCTTGCATCTCCTCACATATTTACATTGCACACATATTATTATATTGGATTTTTAAATGCAGGGATATCATCAAAAGAAGCAGCTTAAAAACCATCTAGCTTTCCATTTCACTGCCGATAATCGGATACTACTTGGTATTGCTTTCTATTAATAGTAATTAAATTCCTCTTTTAAGGTCATGGAATTCTTAAAGTATTTTAGTTTTTAGAATAAATTACCATTATACTAAATTTACCCCATAAATATAACATATATTCAATATATAAAAAAGAGATTATCCCAACATTAGGATAATCTCTTTTTTACGGAGTCCGAAAGAATATCACTTCCTAAAGTTACAAGCCCTTTCTTAGCCTTTAGTCATAGGGTCCTAACTTGATACCTTATCTTTTTTGCCTCTTAACAACAGTATTACATCATGAGGCCAATTTTTGATCGGATGACGATCAAAAAATATAAAGATAATGGGGATGATAATGAGGGTGAATACTGTCGATGATAATAAACCACCAACAAGAACCCACGCCATACTCACTCTTGTTTCTGATCCCTCAGTCATAGCCAGGGCCGTTGGTAACATACCAACTACCATTGTAATTGTTGTCATAACGATGGGTTTTAATCGCACTTTACCAGCTTCAATGATAGCATCAAAAGCATCCTCGCCCCGATCCATCAATGTTAAAGTGTAGTCCAAGAGCAACGTACCATTCTTGGCAACCAATCCATCCATAACCAGTATTCCTACGAGAGAATAAAGGTTGATGGTATTATGTGTTATAAACAAGAATAGTAAGGAACCAATTAATCCTAAGGGTAGGGAAAACATCCGGATGAAAGGTGTTAGTAATGATTCATAAAGAATGGCTAACAACATATACACCAGAACTAGGGACAAGGCTAATGCTTGGAACATTTCGCTGAAAGTACTGGCCATACTATCTGCTTGACCAGTAAAGCGATAACTCACACCAGTGCCCAAATCATCAGGAGTAATCTTTGTTTTGATTTCATTCAGGACTTCTTGTAATGGTCGATCGGTTATATTGGCCTGTATACTAATGGCCCGTTGCTTATCAACCCGACGTAACATGACTGGTCCTGTTCCTTCTTTAATCGTTGCCACATCACCAAGAGATACATGATGGGTACCCGCCATAATTGGCAATGAACGAATATCAGCAGGTTTAAATGCATCGCTTCCTTTAAGTCTAACGACAATATCAGTATCTTGGCCGTCATTTGTCGGATCATTGGCATATACACCAGCCGTCGTACCTGCAATGGCAGCCGTAAAGTCACTGGTAACTTGAGCTACAGAGGCGTTATAAAACTTTAGTCTATCTCGATCAACGCTAAGTTGCAATTCAGGCATTCCCTCTGAATAAGAACTACGGATATCTTTGAGACCATTCATCTGGGAAAGCACTGATTGAACTTGGTAGGAGGCTTTTACCAAATTGTTCATATCGGCACTCAGCAGTTCAATTTGCACCGGTGCTGACGACCCGCCGCCACCACCAGAAACACCCGCTACTGAAGTCTGAGTCTCACTGACCCTTATCGCGGCATTAGGGAGATTCTTAGCCGCATAAACGCGTGCTTGATCGGTAACGTCCCAGACAGTACGGCTACGATCCTTACGATCCAAAAGCCTAACTGAAATATCACCCGTATTGCTGGTTGGTTTACCAGCACTTGATAAACAATTAACAACTTCTGGAATGGTGGCCAAATATTGTTCCATATTCCTAACAACAATGTCGGTTTGTTCAATGGTTTGTCCAACGGGCAACTCAATTGAAACCCGGAAGCTTCCCTCATCTGTGCGTGGCATGTATTCCGAACCAATAAGGCCCAAGGGAATTAACGCGACTGTTACAACAAATAAAAGTAGCACTGTAGCGATAACTTTTTTGCTGTTTCCTAAACTCCAACGTAAAATTCTTTCATATTTTCTAATTGCACCTTGTTCCATGTTATTCATAAAGTCCCAAACCCGCCCCTGTGGTTCTTCAACTCCATTCTTGAATAACCGAGAAGCTAGCAGTGGTGTAAGGGTAAAAGATACAAGCATGGAAAATAATGTGGCAAACACAATGGTAAGACCGAACTGCCGGAAAAATTGACCGGTCATACCAGCCATAAAGGCGATTGGCAGAAATACCACTACATCACACAGGGTAATGGCAATAGCCGCCATGCCAATTTCCGTACGGCCTTCTTCCGAAGCAACATCCGCCGGTTTACCCATGCGCATATGGCGATGGATATTTTCCAACACAACTACGGAATCATCCACGAGAATACCAATACAGAGAGCCATACCCATGAGTGACATCATATTGAAGGTAAAACCTGCTACATACAAGGCAAAAAATGTGGAAATGAGTGATGTAGGAATGGCAATGAGTACAGCCACGGTGGAGCGCCAACCACGCAGGAACAGATACAAGACTAGTCCTGTCGTAAAGAGACCTTCTACAATCGTGCCAAAGGTGTTGTGTAATGAACTATCAACAAATTGCGATGCATCCGTCACAACAACAAAGTTATAATCAGGAAATTCTGCTCGCAAAGTCTCTAATTGTTGAGTGGTAGCTTTGCTGGTATCCACAATGCTGGCATCACTATTTTTATAAACAGACAAGGAAACAGTATCCGATCCATTGGCACGACTGTATCGAGTCACTCGACTATCTTGTTCGTTCACTGTCGCAACATCTTTTAAAGCTACAGCCACTCCATCAGCATTGGTTACTTGTAGTTTATTGATTTCATCTGGCGTAACATACTGAGCCAGTAGCCGAACATCGGTCTGAGTCTTATCCGTATAAGTGGTACCCGCGGGCAATAATATGTTCTCACCCTTTATCTTCGTTATAATCTGGTTGAGGGACAGGTTATAAAAACGAAGTTTATTACGATCAACCTCAACAGCCACTTCTTTATCTCGGCCACCATTAAGGGTAACTTCAGAAACACCATCGGCCCGTTGCAACCGTTCTTTAAAAACGTCATTGGCCTTCGTATACGTATCAGCTAAGGGCTGATTGGACGTTACAGCAATTTCGAAGATTGGTGTAGCATTAATATCTCGTTTTACAACAACTGGTTCATCCACAGCATCTGGCAATTTGCGTCTGACCGCATTTACTTGCTTCGTAGCATCAATCGATGCAATATCCGCGTTAGCAGTAAACTCAAACTCCAGAACAATGTTAGCATTTTCGGGCCGTGCAGTGGAAGTCATATGTTTAAGATGAGCTACGGAAGATAAGGAATCCTCCAAGGGTTTAATCACTTGCGTCTCCATCTCTTCTGTCCCCGCCCCAGCGTAATGAACACTCACTGTTACATAGGGAGTATTGAGTGCTGGTAGCAGTTCAACGCCAATTCGATTAAAACTATATAAACCAAGCACAACAAACAATAAAATGATCATTGTAATGCCGACCGGTTTTTGTATCGAGAATCTTGTAATATTTATAGTAACACCTCCTAGTAAGAGTTGAATTACATTACTTATTCCCCAATCGAGTTGGGTACGATGGTTATTCCAGTTTTAAGGCGGGATAGGTTGGTAACCGCTACTTGTTCACCCTCATTAATCCCACTAAGGATTTCCACGCCTTTATCATTTCGCAAGCCAAGTTTCACAACTCGTTCAGTTACCTTATTATCTCCATCAACAACAAAAACCCGGTCAGTTCCATTGGTAGATAAAACAGCCTCTCTGGGAACAAATAAGGTTTGCGCTCGTTGTACTACGTCAATCGTCGTCTTGGCAAACATACCCGTCTTAATACTATTATCAAGGTTGTCAAGAGCCAAACGAATGGTAAAGGTTTGGGTTGTTGTATCCATGGCTGGACTTATATAAGTGATCTTACCCGTATAGCTTTTACCCAGGGATTCTATCGAAATATTCGTTGACATTCCCAAGACAAATTGCCCAATGTCTTGTTCTGATACGGAACAATCAACAAAAATATTGCTATTATCAACGATTGATAGTAGTTTTTGTCCCGTCTGTGCCATAGCGCCAACTTCTGCCTGGCGGTAGCCAATTACACCAGCGCGTGGTGCGCGTAATACTAGATCATTTTTTTGATTTTGCAAGGCGTCAACGGCACTGCGAGCTTTGTCACTGGCCGCTTGTTTCGATGTAACAGTAGCAGCACTGCCTGAGGCCATTTGTTTCGACCATGTGTCAAGAGCAGCTTGGGCTGCCGTTACCAGTTGCTCTTGGTTATCTAAATTTTCCTTCGAAATGGCACCTTGGTCAAAGAGAGCTTTATACCGCCCATAATTAGTTACACTATGCTGATAGTCAGCTTGGGCTTTCTGATAACTTGCTTCAAAGTTAGCATTACTTTCAATGGCATCTGCATCGGCTTGACGAAGACCCGCTCCATTCTGAGCTAATAAGATATTCACATCACTATTATCTTGAACAATGAGTTCCTGACCTTGGGCTACACTTTGTCCAAGATCAACATTTACTTGAGTTATCTTGCCAGCATATTTAGCGACAATATCCACTTGTGATACAGGGACTGTTTTTCCCGTCAATATAATGTTTTTTACCATATCTTTATGTTTTATCGTTAAAACATCAACTGCCGGTTTTAAGTCCCCGGCGTTTTTCCCTTTACTAACCGTTTTTGATTTGAAACTATAAAAAGCAACGAGGAGTACGGCAATCACTCCAATAGCGATCATAATTTTTGTTTTATTGCTGTTGTTTAGCCAATGCTGCTTCAAATTTCTTATCTTATTCACTCTTGTTCACCTCTCTGTTATTTTCCCTCAATATTCATGTTTTTTTTAAGAACAATTGCATTTTGTGCCATGCGCTCTACCAGATCATAGACAAATTCCGTTTCAGCAGGCGTAAATCCATCAGTAATTAAGTCCGCCCACTTTCTCATAATCCGCTTAATTTCAGGTTCACTAGCCCACCCTTTTTCCGTTAGATATACTTTATAAGCACGTCGATTTTCAATATCAATATGTCTTTCTACATATCCTAACGCCTCTAATTTCCCAATTGAGCGAGTCGTCGTGGCTTTGTCAGTATTATTAAATTTGCTGATGGTATCCTGAGTAATACCATCGCCACGAAAAAGGCACATTAGACATGAATAATGACCAAGACCAATTCCAAATTCATCAGAATATTGATCAAAGAAGGATTGCCCAACTCGGTATAAACAAGATATTAACTTCCCTATATTGGGTTTTTCTGTCACATTATGCCTCCTTAGCAATCGAATTTCACCTTTTCCATAATAACAGACAATAGTTGATTGCGCAACTATTGTCGAATGAAGGCATGCCAACTGGTTATCTTCAATAAAATAATATAGTTTTATTATTGCACATACTTGTGACAATACCATGACAAGTTAGATTTTCAAGCAATCTAAACAGCTTCCTTTAAAAAAATTGCACGGCATAAATGGTATTGATTTATTCTAAAGATATTCTAAAACTAATCAGTTATATTCTTTGTATAGCCATTCAACAACAAGGAATTATAAGAGGTGAGATTTAGTAGAGCTTCTCAAAAGGTAGGTTGATTTACGGTTATAAACATTACAAAATTTTAGAGGAGGCATTTTTATGAAAAAGGCTATTACTACAACACTTGCTTTGTTATCTTTAGTGAGCACCGCTTTTGCAGCAACCCCTGCAATGGATTTAGTAGCGGGGCAATCACAAATTGGTTACTCATACGATAATTTACAAACCAATATTGGTGCGCTAGGCGATTTGGGCACTTATCATGCTAATGACTATCAAGTGGCTTACGGACTCAACGACAAACTTGCCATCACGGGCAACTATCTTGACTCAGGATCAAGAAGTTTCTACAGCGGCACCACACCCATCGACAACCTTAAATTTGATTCAACAGCCATTGGACTTCAGTATAAAGTAAATAAGAATTTCGCTGTTTCGGCCGGTAGCTTAAAATCAGAACTTAAATATGATAATGGTGCAGCTTCTTCAACCGAAGCTTTTGGCGGCATCGCATATAAGCAACAGCTTAGCAATCATGTTGAAGGCTACGCATCCTATCTAAAATCCAGCAATGTGCAAGACTGGAAAGCAGGTTTGACCTATAATCTTGGTAGTAAAACATCTTTAGATGTAGGCTATCGTGATTATCAAAACAATGGAACAGGCAACATTGTAGCTAAAGGTCTATCTTATGGTATCAATCATAAATTCTAATTAGATATGTATCCCTCAAAAATGACATGATGAAAGCCGTTGCTATTTAGCAACGGCTTTTTATAATCCCTGCAATGCACGATATCCTTATCTGCTACAACAGTTTCGAAAGAGTTTCAACATGTTTCTGCCTCAACCATTCACCGATGTCTTTTCCAGTTAGATTCTTGGGGACCATAACCTCTGGTACTAATGTTATAGCAACTTTGAGGGGGCTTAAAGCCAGTATGTTTAGCCCTGCCCCTTGGGCAATAAGATCGAATTCTTCAACACTCAATGAGCCACGTCGTAGGCCATTAATGGCAGCTACTACCTTCTCTGGACTTGGTTCTTCTAATAATGATGCCGTTTTGCTAACAGCGAGAGCCGAGTAAAGCCAGTCACCAGGTAATGTCATTCTGTCATTCCAACTGAGGATACTTTCTTGATCAAGAACTAACCCCAAGGTAGCAAACCTCAACTTTGCTTGTGAAGCTATTTTTGCCACTGCATCCAGCCTTCCCATCCCGATTTCAAAATCGAGCTTGGATAAATCCGAAATTTCTCTGAAGGTAATCTCTAGCAACCTGGCCTCTGCCAGAACTTTAAAAAAAGTCCCTGGTTCTTGGGCTTGGACTAAAACCTTTGTTAACTCAATGAGCATCCGCTCAGTAGGCTCATCGCCAAGTTCATTCACTAGAAGGCTGGCCATCGTTAACGTTCCAGCCTCAATCGCAAACCCTAAACGTGCCGATTGACCTGCAAGACGTAAAGCCCGTATTGGATCATCAACAAAATGGGGGCTCGTGGCTCTAAGAATCTTATTATCAATGTCCTGAATACCGCTAAATGGATCAATGACCTCTCCAGTTAAGCAATCGATGGCAATGGAATTCACCGTCGTATCACGCCTGAAAAGATCTTCTTCAATCGTGATTTTCGGTTTGGATGATATTTTGAAACCTTTATAACCACTACTGACTTTTCGTTCGGTTCTTGCAAAAGCCAATTCCCGCTTTACACCATCTATGGATAGCCTAAAAACAGGAAATGATTTTCCGTACTCTTCAGCATCGGGAAAAAGTATTTTGAAGTTTTTCTTAACCATACCCACGATGCTGTAATCAATATCTTTGGGTAGCGTTCCCATAAACTGATCACGGACACAGCCGCCTACTCTAAACACCCGCCCACCATTAGCTGCGATGGTTTCAGCGAAGGATCGTTCTGTTAATAAAATACTATTCATGATATACGTCCCTTCAAAGTTCTAGTATTGTATCGTTTTATCAATTATACTTCGCCCCGCTTCAACTTCAAAGGTATTTTTGTGATCATGAATGAATAAATGAATAAATTATGGCAATAATATGTTTGAAATAAATTTTAGGTGGCTTCTACATATGGAGAAATTATTAGCTGAACAAAATCTCTTACAAGGTATTAGGTTCGTCATAACAGTAAATATTTTTTTATTTTTCACCGCTGTAATCATAAGTGTAGGATGGACTTAACAACATATTTGCAGCGCAAGCATTGGGATCAAGTTAGTTAAGCAAACTCATTTTTAATTAATTTTCATAGGTACTTTTAAAACTTGTCCCGGGAATATTTGCGTATTATTATTCAAACCGTTTAGTTCTTTAATTGCTTGTGTTAAATCTCTTATATCGTCCCTGTCAGTCACATAGTTGCCAGCAATGCTCCATACGGAATCGCCTGATTTTACGTAAATATTGACATAAGTATCTACAGTAAGATAGGGATTGGAACTAGCTAGGGGCGTAATCGACCATAAAGCAATAATTAAAGAAAAAACTAATACTATCTTTTTCATATTATACAAACACTCCTTCGGAACATATGTTCTATTTATTAAATTATAACACAGTACATATGTTCGTTGCAAGGGTGTCTGTTCTTTTTTTTGATCATTACAAAGATTTTACACATAGAAAAAACATAAGAAAATCCTTAGTCGTTTTTACTTGGAACCTTATAAAGTGGTATAATTTCTGATTCTATAAAAAATACCTTACAGGAAACCCTGTAAGGTATTGATATTACTATATACAATTCATACATAATGGTCGGAGCGACAGGATTTGAACCTGCGACCTTCTGCCCCCCAGACAGACGCGCTACCGAGCTGCGCCACGCCCCGAATCTCACAGAATCCATTTTACCTTTTTTTAAAGATTATGTCAATCATTTATATGAAAAATTAATTACCAATTACTTTTGCCCCTTCTGTATCAATATCTAGGACCAAATAACGGGCCTTAATATGATTGCTAGCAAAAGCCTCTACCATCCCTGCACCTATCTGATCACAATGTTCTTGAGCAAAGGCAATTAAGCAGGGGCCCGCACCGCTCATCGCTGCTCCTAATGCACCTTTATCTAAAGCAGCATCAAATACTTGTTGCATACCTGGAATCAGATGTTCACGATAAGGCTGATGTATTTTGTCTTCTAGGGCATAACGCAGATGATGAAATTCGCCTTGACATAAAGCCCCAATGACTAAAGCTGTTCGGCTAATATTAAAAACAGCATCTTTAAAAGGAACTGTGGAGGGCAAGACATTTCGCGCTGCATGAGTAGACAAATTAAAGTCAGGTATTGCTACCACCATGCGAAGTCTATTGGGTGGTACAAAACGTAAATAGCGGGCTTGATGACCTAACATGACAGTTGTTGTAATACCACCAAAGATAGCAGGTGCAACATTATCTGGATGCCCTTCTACCGCTGTCGCCATATCTAGCAGTTCATCTTTGTTCAACGTATTGCCTGTTGCTGCATTTGCTGCAACTAACCCAGCCACAATTGCGGCTGCACTGCTACCTAAACCACGAGACAGAGGAATTTGATTAACCATTTTAATCTGAATACCTTGATGTTTTTTACCCACTGCTTCCAATACTGAATGTATCACTTGGTATACAATATTTTTTTCATCAGTTGGGATACTTCCTTTTCCTTCCCCTTCGATCTCAATGCTCAAACCACCTAACGTGGATAACGTTAGTTCTAGTTCATTATAAATAGTACAGGCTATGCCTACTGCATCAAAGCCAGGACCACAATTCGCAGTTGTCCCTGGCACACGAACTTTTACAGTAACTGACATGTATTTTCTCCTATCGCATCAGGTATAATTAACCAAAATTATCGGCTTCCACCCGAATTACATTACATACTTTATTGACTACTGATAGGCCTATAAGAGTATCAATCGCCGCACGCAAGCTAGCATCAGCGACTCGATTGGTAATTAGAACAAGTTCTGAACAATTCACCACTTTACTTTTTTGAATCACTGAATGCAAACTGACTTGCTGATCGCCAAAAGCACCAGCAATAGCCGCAAGAACTCCAGGCTTATCTTCGACTAACAATCTGATATAATAAGGGGACTGGGTTTGGGCTACAGGGCAAAAGCTTTTTTCATCAAAGCAAGTGCATAATATCCGACTATTGGCATGATGCTTAATATTACGAGCTACATCAATAATATCCGCAACTACTGCACTAGCAGTTGGCATTTCCCCAGCGCCTCTCCCATAAAACATGGTTTCCCCTACCGCATCACCTTTAATGAAGATGGCATTAAAAACATCATGCACAGAGGCTAAAGGATGAGTGGCAGGGATAAATGCGGGATGTACACGTACATCAATGCCGAGTTCATCATCTTTAGCAATTGCGAGCAATTTGATGACATACCCCAGTTCTTTGGCATAAGCAATATCAGCTTTGGAGATCTTAGTAATGCCTTCCACATAAACATCATCGATGGTAACTCGACTACCAAATGCAATGGATGCTAATATCGCAAGTTTACGGGCAGCATCAAATCCTCCAACATCCGCAGTAGGATCAGCTTCTGCATAACCTTTAGCCTGAGCTTCCGCCAACACACTATCAAAATCTAACCCTTCATTTGTCATTTTAGTGAGCATATAATTTGTGGTTCCATTAATAATTCCCATAACTTCACTAATTTTATTGCCTGCTAAACATTGTTTTAACGGTCGAATGATCGGGATACCGCCACCCACGCTGGCTTCAAATAAAAAATCAACTTTATTTTCTGCGGCTACTTCCAGTATTTCTTGACCAAACTTAGCAACAACATCTTTATTAGCGGTAATTACATGTTTACCGGCACGTAGGGCGCGTAAGATATAATCTTTTGCAGGTTCCATCCCCCCCAGTATCTCAACCACAATATCGATATCTTTATCATTAATAATATCATCAATATTTGTGGTAAATTCAGCAGGACTATCCACCTTGCGTGGCTTATCAAGCTGACGCACCATAATTTTCTTAATAGTTACAGGCATCCCAACTTTTTGTAAAATATCATGAGCATTTTTAGCTAATATTTTTACAACACCTGTCCCAACCGTTCCCATACCAAGTAAGCCAACCTGAACTATTTTTTCCATTTTTATTCTCCTTTTAGGCTTGACCTAATATTTCTAATCTTTTTACACCATCAATCATTCTCACCTTATCAAGAAGCGCTTCTAAATCAATAACCAGTTCTGCTGACTCAATTGAGATCGTTGCGTTGGCAACACCTTGTAATGGTATGCCTTGATTAATCGTCAACACACTGCCATGATCATACGCGATGGTATTGAGTACTTTAGATAATACCCCTTGCTTATGTTCAAGCAATAAGGCGAGTGTAATGATTTTTTCTTTACTGGCTTCATAAAAAGGAAATACATAATCCTTATATTTATAATAAGCACTACGGCTTAATTCCATTTTTTCTACAGCTTCATTAATTGTACGTGCTTCACCACGTTTTAGCATATCTTTTACCTTAATTGTCTTTTTTATAGCTTCAGGTAATATTTCTTCACGAACTAAAAAAAATACGGCTTTTTGACCAATCACTACTTGCCCCTCCTTCAGTATTACACATGCGGATGTTTATCTACTCTCAGTAGACATTATAGCATTAACATATTCTTAAGACAAGCATAAATAATAAAAAATTAGCCAATCTGTACAGACTGGCTAATTTTTTTATTCAAAAAATAATGCAAATTAATCCCCCACTACCATCATTAACAATTTTCTGCAACGTATCACGCAATTTCATTTGAGAACTTTCTGGCATACTTGTAAGCTTATTTTGAATACCTTCGCGCACTAAAGAATTCAGTGATTTACCAAATAAATTAGTCCGCCATATTTTTTCTGGCTCTCCTTCAAATTCCCTCATAAGATACTGAATCAGTTCTTCACTTTGTTTTTCACTACCGATAATCGGTGAAATTTCAGCCTGAACATCCGTTCTGATAATATGCAAGGAAGGAGCTGACGCTTTTAACTTTACACCAAACCGATTACCGTTGCGAATAATCTCAGGTTCTTCTAATACCATTTCATCCAGTTGTGGCGACACAATACCATAACCAGTCTGACGCACTTGTTCAAGAGCACCTGCTAATTTATCATACTCACGTTTGGCCACTGACAGATCTTGCATGATCCTTAACACGTGATGTTCACCGGCAATGGTAAAACCGGTTAATTCTTCCACAACTTGATAGAACAAATCATGTCTGGCAGTGATCTCAATGACGGCAATGCCATTACCAAGATCCATATCATGCAAGATTACATCGGCTATAAATTCATAACCTGACAAATCATCAATCGCCCGATCAATATCCCGCAGTCGCCTGATATATTGCACCACCTCTTGTACAGCCCCATCAAATTTTCCCCGTAGCCAATGCTCATTTTCCAATTCTTCCACCCATTTAGGAAGTGAAATATTAACTTCTTTTACCGGGAATTCATAGAGCACTTCTTGCAAAATAGCATAAATGTCATCTTGATTGAGTTGAGCACAATCAACTGGGATAACGGGTACATCATATGCATTCTCAAGTTTAGCAACGAGCTCACGTGTTTCTTTTGTTGATGGACGGCAAGTATTTAATATCACCAAAAATGGTTTTTCTAATTCTTTTAGTTCACTAATCACTCTTTCTTCCGATGGAATATATTTTTCGCGAGGCAAATCCGTCACACTACCATCCGTCGTAATCACTAAACCAATGGTAGAATGTTCGGCGATTACTTTTCTCGTACCTACCTCTGCTGCTTCTTGAAAAGTGATCTCATGATCAAACCAAGGTGTAAGTACCATCCGAGGACCATCCTGTTCTTCGTAGCCTAAAGCCCCATCAACAGCATACCCTACACAATCAACCATTCTGACTCTGACATTAATATTATCTTTCACATTAATTTCTACCGCTTCATTGGGAATAAACTTTGGTTCTGTCGTCATAATTGTTTTACCAGCTGCACTTTGTGGCAATTCATCTTTAGCACGTTCTTTTTCATAAGGATCTATAATGTTGGGCAAAACCATTGTTTCCATAAACCGTTTGATAAATGTTGATTTACCGGTGCGTACTGGGCCAACAACACCAATATAAATATCACCACCAGTACGTTCGGCGATATCTCTAAACAAATCAAATTTTTCCATCTAAATTTTCCCTCCCCATAACTGCGCTTTATGTAAATATAGAGCACGTTCTTACATCCGCAGTCATCCCTCCCTTGAAGCAAATTCATAACCCAATACGCAGGTTCGTAGTATTTCAAAATAATTAACTGATAGCAATTTCATCTTTATAAATATATGACATGCTGATAATAATATTACAAAATAAAGAAAAGACTTGGCGCTATAACCAAGTCTTTTCTTTATTTTATTACTATTTTTCTTTTTTATTGTCGGCGCCCAGGGTACCGACTTTTATTTTTAATTCCTGACCTTTCAGCAATCGTTCAATATTCGGTTTGTGCCGAACGACGACAAATAGTGCTGCAATGATACCAAAATATAAAAACTCAACTCGTTCACCCATGAACCACATCAGAACCGGCACGAGTACAGCGCCCACAATTGAGGCGAGGGATACATAGCGAGTCACATAGACAATCACTGCCCATACTAAAAATACTAGGAGTGTGACTTTAGGAACAAGAACGGCAATAACGCCTAAAGCGGTAGCAACCCCCCGGCCCCCAGTAAAGTTTAAAAAAACTGACCAGTTATGTCCAGCAATAACGGCAATACCACCCACTAATAGTGCAATGGATGTATCTAACACATAATAAGCAAGATAAACGGCAATAACGCCTTTGGTCGCATCAGCTAAAAACACCCAAACTGCTGGCCACAAACCAAGTGTCCTAAAAGCATTGGTCGCACCAATATTTTTACTACCGAACTGCCGTAAATCAGCAGCATAAAACTTTTTGCCAATAATGAGTCCACTGGGAATTGAGCCAATCAGATACCCAAGTATCGTGATTATTAAATAATCCATTTCACCACTCTCTCCCCTATGTTATTTTTAATCTTCTTCTTTACGCCCACGGACTACTAATTTTAAAGGTGTTCCTTCAAAACCGAATCGTTCCCGAAGTTTATTTTCTAAGAAGCGTAAATAGGAAAAATGCATAATTTCCGGATCATTCACGAAAAAGACAAATGTCGGTGGCTTAACATTAGGTTGGGTCGTAAACATTATTTTTAAACGTTGGCCATGTTGAGAAGGTGGTGGATTAATCGATATTGCATCCTCAATGACTTGATTTAAAACCCCAGTTGCAACACGCATGGTGTGTTGCTCAGCCACAAATTTCACCAATTCCGTAATGCGCGCTACCCGTTGTTTGGTCAAAGCTGAAACAAACAATACAGGAGCATATTGCATAAATGCTAATTCAGTACGAATATTTTCAGTATAACGAAGAGTCGTTTTACTATCTTTCTCCATTAGATCCCATTTATTGACGATAATAACGCAGGCCTTACCACCATCATGGGCATAACCGGCGATTTTTTTATCTTGCTCAGTAACACCATCGACGGCATCAATAACCATCAAAACAACATCAGAGCGATCAACGGCCCGCAGGGCACGCATGACACTATATCGTTCGATGGGCAAATCGATTCTGGCTTTACGCCTCATGCCGGCAGTATCAATCAATATAAACTCCGTATCATCTTTGGTAAAATGCGTATCAATGGCATCACGAGTCGTACCTGCCACATCACTGACAATAACCCGTTCTTCACCAACCAACAGATTAACCAATGAAGATTTCCCTACATTAGGTCGACCAATAATGGCAACTTTAATTTTTTCATTATCATCAACGATGATTTCTTCATTCGGCAAACATTTAACAACTTCATCTAACAGATCCCCAATATTTAGAGCATTTGCCGCAGAAATCGCGATAGGATCACCAAGTCCTAAATTATAAAATTCATAAATTTCGTTGGCTTTTTGCATATTGTCAACTTTATTGACAACGACGAGGACTGGTTTACGAGTGTTACGCAAAATGATAGCAACGGCTTCATCGGCAGATGTTAAACCAACCTTACCATCGACAATAAATAAGATTGCATCTGCTTCATCAATGGCCAATTTTGCTTGATAACGTATGGCCGTTAAAATTTTGTCGTTTGATTCCAGCTCAATGCCACCCGTATCAATCATTGTGAATTCACGATCAAGCCATTCAGCATCAAGATAAACTCGATCCCGGGTCACTCCTGGTGTATCTTCCACAATTGAGACCCTTTTCTGGCCTATGTAATTAAATAAAGTTGACTTACCAACATTTGGACGTCCAACAATAGCTACGATTGGTTTACTCATATCTATATCTCCTATACATCTTTAAAATTCAATACCTTGGCGAGCTTCCATCCCATTGGCATAATTATGGCGAACTTCTTTCATTTCAGTCACCAAATGGGCAATTTCAATGATCTCAGGTAAAGCATATCGCCCTGTCAATATTATTTCTGGTTTTTTACGCAAAGTCTTACAATCTTTAGTTAAAAACTCTACAACGGCATTAACATCAAGTAACTTGCAAGCCATGGCCACATTAATCTCATCCAGAATAACAATCTCATAGTCTCCAGACAATATACTGGACTTGGAGAGCTCCCAACCTTGCTCGGCTAGCTTACGATCAATTTCTTCAGGATTTTCCAGATTGACAAAATCATTGCGTCCAACTTGAATCAGTTTGAACCCAGGCAGATAGTGGCTAGCCTTGAATTCTCCGTATTCTTGATCATCTTTCATAAACTGAATCATACATACTTTAAGTCCATGACCACAAGCTCTAAATGCCAAACCTATGCTAGCAGTAGTTTTCCCCTTACCATTACCAGTATATACTTGAATCAGCCCAAGATCAGCCATAATATTACCTCCACGACTGTAATAATTCGCGCAAATCTTCAGCACCATAGGCAGCACGTACAGGTACGGTTACCCGATCTTCCAGTTCATCCAATGTCATATTGTCCAAAAAGACTGCTTCACCTTTTCTTAAGGCGGTGCCAGGAATAATCACCCCAGTGCGCACTCCATCAGTTCGTGATAAAGTACGAGCTATATCCTGACCAGTTAATAAACCACTAACCGTTATGTCTTTACCAAAAAACTCATTCTCAACAGGTATAACACTAATGGTTAAGTTATGGATATTTATATCATTTAATAGGGGTTGTAGAATTTTTTGGGCTGATACACCGCACACGACATCCAGATGATGTGGCGTTTGATACCCCGTTGTCACGAGGGCGCCCTGTTCCCATTCATATAGAAAATTGCGCACAAGACCAATACCATTTTCTAATTGGGGGAAGCCATCATACAAGTCGTATTCAGGTATAGGTTGATTGGCAGCTAGATAAAATTCATCCGATAAGTATACAAATGATGTGCCACTTTGCTTACGGCACTTTTGTTGCCATTTATTTACTAACGTAATAACATCAAGGGCTTTTGCAGGTGTAAAAACTTCTAAAGGATAACAATCTTCTCGATAACGACTCAGTCCGACAGGAACAATAGCCATGGATATAATACTAGGATGCAAAGAATATAAATCAGTAATGGTTTTTTCAAGTTCGTCGCCATCATTAATATCAGGGCATAATACAACTTGAGTATGCATCTCAATACCACTTGTTATCAGCGTGTTTAACTGTTCCATAATTTTGCCTGCATTCTTATTATTTAGCATTTTTTGACGTAATTTACTATTTGTCGTATGTACTGATATATAAAGGGGTGATAAGTGAAGCCTAGAAATCCGATTCATATCTTGAGGAATATCATTGGTCAATGTAACAAAATTACCATATAAAAATGATAGTCGATAATCATCATCTTTTACATATAAACTTTCCCGCATGCCGGGTGCCATTTGATCTACAAAACAAAAAATACATTTATTGGCACACCGCCGCACACCATCAAAAACTGCACTTTCAAATTCAATGCCTAAGTCTTCATCATATTCTTTTTCGATTTCCAGAATTTCTTGTTCACCATTTTTCTTCTCAATTAAAAGTTCTACACTCTCATCTGCCAATGCAAAACTCAAATCAATAATATCTCTGATACTCTCTCCGTCAACTGTGATTAGACGATCACCAGGCTCTAATCCCAATTCAGCAGCAATGCTATCTGGTATAGTTCTCGCAACAATACCCTTATATGCCAAATTTCTCACCTCTACTGTTGTATATTCCTTATTTCTCATCTATTTCCTGCAAATAAATACAGAGTGATGAAAAAAGCATCACTCTGTATTTACGGAATCTATACTATTTCCAATAAATACTACAAATTTTAATGAGGACTCCTTATATTATGTGGAAATAATTGATCCACGTCAATACTAATCTTTATCTTTTTCATTATTTCTTTTTTTACGAGGGCTTCGCGCTTTGTTTGTCGAGGCAAAAAAATTAGCAAATTCTGTTGTTGTAAACTGTTTAAGTTTTGATTTTGCTTCTTTCATACTACCAGTACTTAAGAATAAAAAAGCTGCTATCCCTAAAATAAAGAGTCCCACAATCCAGCCCATTGATTTAGTAGCGCCTGATGGCCCTGCAGTTGTGGTACCCAGTCCTGTTGACCCATCTACAGGATTGGGAGTAGCTACAGCATTGTTGTTCCCAGCTCCTGTTGTCCCTAAAACTGAAGGTATAACATCCGCGAATAAGGCAACCCCTTTTTCTGCAGATTCCCGAGTATTCGATTGTGCCCCGACTTCTAATAGCATGGATTTTGGGAATAAATCCTGATTATAATCTCCGCCTTTGGCAAAAAAGATGCCTTTTATTAAACCTGGATGTTGATTATCAGCAACAGCTTTAATTTGCAAAGCATAGTCTTCAATTTGTTTGCCAGTTGCCCCATATTTACCAACTACTAACTGTACTTTACTAACATCCTGGCCGTTTATCGTAGTACTATAAACCTCCGGCGGCACAGCATCACGATGAACATCAAAGATCGCATCTGGACCTTGTTTTAAAAGATCGACAGCCGTGCGCCGTGACCGTTCATAAGCCATATTATCATGAGGATCATGTTTAGCATCGGAATGAAAAACTTCCATGCCGTTCGTTTGCAGAGCACTGGCGAAAGCATCGCCGACTTTATAAATGCCTCCAGCCCCTAGAATACTTTCTTTCCCATCCGTCGGAACATAAGATTCATCGGAGTGTGTGTGGTAAATAGCCACCTTGCCTTTGCCCTGGGCCCAAGCAATATGAGGTCTTAGAATGCCTAGTGCTACATTATTGGCAGGTGGTCCATATTGAGACAAATCAACTTCACCAATCAACTTTACGTAAGCGATTTCGCCTTCTAAACTCACAACTTCAAACCGTTTATTATTTTCCGTGATACATTGATCGCCTACCTGCGTTTCCCAACCAGTGATATAAACAGTACTACCATTCTCATCAACAAAGGATACATAACCATTTTTAGTTGGACTCTCAGCATAGCTAGGGGTCATTATAGTACACAGGAGCAATGAAGCAATAAGGATTCCCCACAATCTATTCATTATTTTCACCTCTCTTGTTCTGTTCATTATCATCAGAATGAGCATCCTCTTGGGACATGGGCTCTTTTGATTTTTGATTGGTGGGCGAAAGATCCTTACTAAATTCATATAACCCTTCTGGGCGATGGATACCTAGAATAGGTCCACCTTGCAATTTTTCTCGGGTTTCTCCCACAAGTTCAGCAATCATGACAGCCACAATACCGGCAATAATGACAACATCAAAAGCACCAGCACCTCCAATATCAGTGGTTCCAGTAATGCCCAATCCAATAATTGTAACCATGTGGATGATGTCACTCAAAACAATGCCTAAGACCCCGCCAATAAAAGCACTACGGCGAGAACGCCCAGCCAAATAAGCAATCAAACCTGCTGTTACACCATAAATAAGTTTAGGATCTAAAAACATATTCTCAGGTTCATAAGGTAAGTAACGTGATCCTAATGAGACTGCTACAGCCACTAAAATAGTGGCAAATACGGCCCGCACTTTTTCAGACGTCTCGTCGGCTTTGACAATTAACCAAACCGCTAACAAAGCAGGTAACAATGCTCCTCCCACATTAACACTGAGCTCCACAGGAGTACTCATAATGGGAATGTCGATAAAAGTGCCTACGATAATAGCTGCAATAAATAGCAAAGCCTGCTTATCGGTTAAACGCATTCTATCAAGTATTCGATGGGCGATACCAAAGTAAACCAAGACTCCAACCACCAATAGCATCATCATTCCTATTGGCATATTCATATTAACCACCTCTACTATATTTTATAGCTTATTTTTCCCCCTAATCTAAAAAATAATACAAAAAAAGCATGGCATCTGCCATGCTTTTTTTGTATTACTTTCGAAGTCCGTATTGAACGGTGTCAATACCACGAGCCATCAACCACTCCCTACTATACCCAGTAATGATTATCGGCAATTTTGTCAAGTCCTTAATGTTCGTTGCCCCTGATAATAACATATAACATTTCATTTCATGCAAAAAATGATTAAACCAGCACACAGCATCCTCAATACTTTTTTCATGTAACATTCTGATGATAGGGGTTGCCATACCTGCCGCAACGCCCCCTAATGCTAGAGATTTGATCACATCAAGGGATGTGCGTACCCCCCCGGATACAATCATATCAACATTTTGGGGCAGAACTGACATGATTTCAACAGCACTAATGACTGTGGGTATTCCCCAACCCAAGATTTCGGGAACGATTTCCGATTGACTGCGCGCTGCTTCAATCGCCACAAAATTAGTTCCCCCCATGCCACCTACATCAATGGCCTGAATACCTACTTCGGCTAATAATGCAGCTTGTTCTTTAGCAATACCACAGCCCACTTCTTTGACAATGACAGGAACACGAACACGATCCACAATTTTACCAATATTAGTTAAATATCCTGTGAAATCTCGATCACCCTCAATCATAATCAGTTCTTGGGCGACGTTTAAATGGATCTGAATGGCTTGTGCATCAATCATTTCCACCGCCAGTTGTGCCTGCTCTGGGGTAGCATAAGCTCCTAAATTAGCAAAAATAACACCATCAGGATTTTTTTTCCGAACAATTTTATAAGATTGCAACACCGCGGGATCTTCGAATGCTGCATATTGAGAACCAACAGCCATTGCTGTCTTTGTTGCGCGAGCAAACTCAGCGATCTGACCATTCACAGTTGTAACATCATGGGCGCCACCAGTAATAGCATTAATAACCAAGGGATTCCCAATGGATATCCCAGCAATTGAGCTTGAAATATCCACCTCATCCCACCCGGCATTTGGCAAACAGTTATGTACAAAATCAATATCAGCAAATCCATTAACACCAGGGCCGTCAGGAAGTGATAGGGAATATTTTATATGATCTAATTTACGTGATTGGCGCACCCTGTCATCTCCCTAATCTTGTCGTTTAAATAAATGAGCGAATTTATCACCAAGAGTCAGACCTGTACCTTCTTGTGTACCTAAATAGTCACAATATTCTTCTCGTTCAACATCTTCTTTAGCTTTGCTGATACTCAGAGCAATCCGTTTATTTTCTTTGTTAATATCCAAAATTTTTACAGTTACTTGTTGCCCTAGACTAACCATATCCTCTACTTTATTGACTCTCTGATCAGACATTTCTGATACATGAATTAGCCCTTCAATACCGGGCACTAATTCTGCAAAGGCTCCAAACGTAGTAATTTTACTAATGGTAGCTGTTACAATCTTGTTGATTGTGAATTGTTCTACCACATCAAGCCATGGGTCACGACCAGCTTGTTTTAAACTCAGAGAAATTCTCTTCCCAACACTATCAATTTTCAGGACAGTAACCTGCACTTCATCACCAATACTAACAACCTCATGGGGAGTCTTAACACGATGCCAGGATAAATCGGAAATATGGACGAGCCCATCAATACCGCCGATATCAACAAAAGCACCAAAGTCAAGAATGCGTCGTACGGTACCCGTTAGTACCTGCCCCACTGTTAAGGTTGCAAAAACTGCCTCTTCCTGAAGACGACGTTCTTCTTCAAGTAGAACTTTGCGGGATAATATGACACGTTTTTTTATAGGATCCACTTCAATCGGCAAAAGTGTTAATGTTTGATTAACAAAGGGCGATAAATCTTCAGTAAAGCTAAGTTCCACCATGGAAGCTGGAATAAAGCCACTAATGCCTAAAACAGCAACTTTTAAACCACCTTTTACAGCTTCCAACACTTTACCTTCCACAGTTTGCTTATCATGTTGCGCATTTTCCAATTTATCCCATGCGAGAATTTGATCGGCTTTTATTTTCGAAAGTTGTATAACTCCATCATGGGTCTCAGCATCCAATACATAAACATCAATAATTTCCCCATCAGTTACCACATCGGCTGCATTCTCCGGCACTGGATAGGCCAATTCGCCCAATGAAATAATGCCCTCTGCTTTGTAGCCAATATCGACAAATACCTCAGATTGACGAATACCTACTACGGTACCTTTTATAATGGTATCTTGTTCTAGGGTTTTTAGTCCTTTATCTAACATAGTGTCAAATTCTTCCACTTTTTTATAAACCTCCTCAATTAAATAATCTGGGGTAGATGCACCGGCAGTAATACCTACTGTCTGCACCCCCTCAAAATCTGTGATCAATAATTCTTGCGCTGTTTCTATATGATAAACAATACTACCAGCATCACGACAAAGTCTTTTTAATTGGGTAGTATTGGCGCTATTTTTTCCCCCAACTACAATCATGACATCCACCTTACTGGCAAGGGCGAGGGCCGCCTGTTGCCGCAGATCTGTAGCTGTACAAATGGTACGACTTACTTTTAATTCATCACACTTACCTTGTAAAACAGTAATAATTGCTTGAAAAGCATCCCCACTAAAAGTTGTCTGCACAACAACACCCATTCGAGCATAAACAGGTACATCCATCGCTGCAGCGACTGTTTCTACCACCAGGGCCGTATTACCTGACCATTTTACAATACTTTTAACTTCCGGGTGATCTTTTTCACCAATGACGACCACAGTATAACCCTCGTTAACCAATTGATGAGCTGCTTGCTGAGCTTTTTTCACATGAGGGCAGGTAGCATCTATTATCTGTAAATTCTTAGCCCGAGCAGCGGCGTACACCTCAGGTCCTACACCATGAGAACGAATAATGACCGTACTATTATCATTAATTTGGGCTAAATCATTGGCAACGTTAATACCCTCATCGGATAACTTTTTGACCATTTGTGGATTATGAATAATGGGTCCGAGGGTATGTATTTCGCCTGGTTTACCAATACACTCTTCTGCCATGCCTATGGCACGTTTAACCCCATAACAAAAACCTAAGTGTTGGGCCGCAATGATCTCCATCTTTACCTCTCTTTTAACAAGCATGAAATTTCTTCCATAATCGTCGCACTGATCTTTTCCATCATTTCCTTATCAGCTTTTTCGTCAGTTAGAATGATTGGCTTACCGAATTTTACGATAATTTGGGGCAATATGGAGCCTTTTCTAAAGATTTTATTTGTGCCAATAATCGCCGCAGGAATAATCGGCACCCCAGCTTTTAGGGCAATCATAGCAATTCCAGGTTCGGGTTTGCCTAGTTCTCCTGTTTTGCTCCGTGTCCCTTCAGGAAAAGCCCCTAGAATCTCACCATTTTTCAGTAAACTAATGGCATACCGAATGGCAGTACGATCCGCTGCGCCACGGCGGACAGGAAAAGCTTTCAACTTTGTAATAATCCACTTAAATACAGTGCTCGCAAACAGTTCTTCCTTCGCCATAAAATTAATAGCTCGCGTACAAGCAGCACTCAACACGGGTGGGTCCCACAAGCTAATATGGTTGGCTGCAATAATCACGCCCCCACTCTTCGGCAGATTCTCAGTGCCAATAATTGTAAAGCGAAAAAATAGGGTGAAAAAATAATATAACATGATCTTTAAAAAACCATACAAAATTCTATCACTCCTCACAAATCTTTAAAATTGTAATGACTGCTTGTTCAATCGAAAGTCCAGTAGTATCCAATAATATAGCATCAGGAGCTTGTAATAATGGAGAGATCTCACGCTCACAATCTTTTTTATCCCGCGTAGCGATATCTCTCATAATATCTGCCAAATCAACAGCAAACCCCTTATCTGTTAATTCTCGCCAGCGCCGTTGTGCCCGTTCTTCGATGGATGCCGTCAAAAATATTTTTATATCCGCATTTGGTAATACATGTGTACCAATATCACGACCATCCATAACTACTCCACCGCTTTTTGCCATGGATTGTTGTAAACTAACCAGCGCCTCCCGTACCGCGGAAACTTGAGCGATATCTGACACAATACCCGAAATATGCGGATCACGGATTTCATCAGTAACATCATTTTCATCCACGAACACTTTGGTTATACCCTTACTATAAGTTAATTTAATCGTAATACTGTTGGCAATATTTATAATGCCTGAGATGTCATTTACAGTTAAACCATCGCGAAGCACTTTCCAAGCAATAGCCCGATACATGGCCCCTGTATCAATATAAGTATAATTAAGACGTTGCCCCACAATTTGAGCTACCGTGCTTTTTCCTGCCCCCGCTGGTCCATCGATGGCAATAATTTTTTTTTTCATAAGCGCCTCCATTAGTAAGAACTGAGTACTCAATTGCTATATATTTATCCAATCACTGATTCATTCTATATATATATATAGTTCACCATAAAATATGATTATCCTTTTCATTACTTTTTGAATTTAATTTTACCAATTGGAATCATTTCCTTTGCCCCTTCTACAACCAAACCATCCTGGGGGGATAGCAATCCATTATCTGGAACTTTAATAACAAACTGGACTGGGTGGCTCAGTGCTGTAGCATCGATTTCAACATAATCACCATCATAAACTGTGAGCCTACTATCATCACTCTTACCAAAGTCAGCTACTTTTTTGCCATTGATCCGAATTAAAACATTAGGATCATTCGAATTCCTAATCATCTTAATTAGAATGACTTGGTTTTTGCGCAACAAATTTTCATAACTTTTAATCACTGAAGTTTCTCCAGTGATTAAAAGTGGTGTATCTGCATATAAAGGCATGGAAGACGTTAGGTCCTCACCTTCCATTTTATCAACTTTCGATAAATAGAGTCGTGTTCCTTCTTTTAAAAGCAATAATTGTGATACGAGCAGCGCCGTAATAAAAAGCAGTAGTAAACGCATTAAAACCTCTTCAACACGTAGCATCCATTTATCCTTGGATCTCCTCATTGCTCATGTCTCCGTTTCTTTTGCCGATTGCCTTTATTATGCGCCATTTGTTCATCACGTTATACGGATTTGACTTTTATACTTCTGCAGCACTTTGACCAGCCACATAACCTGTAGAAAAAGCCGCCTGTAAATTAAACCCTCCCGTAAAGCCATCAATATCAATGACCTCACCTGCAAAATATAACCCTTCAACCAATTTTGATTCCATGGTCTTAGGATTAATTTCTTTGACATGTATGCCACCTGCCGTAACAATAGCTTCACTGACGGGTCTAGTACCTGTAATTGTAAATGTCAGATTCGTGATCTGCTCTAACAAACGTACGCGTTCGTCTTTTGTAATTTGATGTACAAACTTATCCGGATCAAGATGAGCAAGATCAATCACCACATTTATTAATTTCGCGGGCAACAGGTCACCAAGGGAATTTTTGAGTTGCTTACGAGCAAATTTCTCAAAATCTCGTTGAATCCGTTTATCAAGAACTTCCATTGTTAAGGCGGGTTTTAAGTTAATAGCGAGTAAGACTTCTTGCCCTGGCTTACTACTTACGATTTCTGCAACTTTTTTACTTAATGACAAAATGATAGGGCCGGATAAGCCATAATGAGTAAAAAGCATTTCACCAAATTCATCGGCTACTTTTTTACCATCAGACAGTACGCTGGCTACAACATTTTTTAATGATAATCCTTGGAGTTCACCGATCCAGGTTTCTCCAACTTCAAGAGGTACTAGGGACGGTTTTAATGGCACAATGGTATGCCCTACCATTTGCCCCATGCGATAACCATCCCCCGTCGAGCCTGTGGCAGGATAGGAAGCACCTCCCGTGGCTAAAATCACAGCATCAGCAGCATATTCTACATTATTGCCCGCCAACACCCCTGTAACCCGACCATTATGCATGAGAATTCTTTTGACTGCTTGTCCAACCACGACTTCAACATGACCTTCTTTGAATGCTTTTTTAAAAGCATCAACCACATCTTTTGCATTATCACTAACAGGAAAAACCCGCCCGCCTCTTTCGACTTTAGTCATAACACCATGACTCTGTAAAAAGTCAATGATATCTTGGTTACTAAAACGATGTAAGGCACTATAGATAAAAGAACCATTGCCTGGCATATTTTTGATAATAGTTTGTTTATCAGCTACATTAGTAATATTACAGCGTCCTTTACCCGTAATGGATAATTTTCGACCAAGCACAGCCATTTTTTCTAATATGGTTACCTGAGCACCTTGCTGACTGGCGCTAACAGCTGCCATCATACCTGCCGCTCCACCGCCAATTACGATAATTTTTTTCATGTAATCACCTCTTCTTATCATTCTTTTACCGATACAGTCTAAAATAAAAAGCCCTTATTGTGTTAAAAATAAGGGCTCACACTCTTATTTACTTATTAAGGTTATGCAAGTCTTCTACTTCACTAGGAAGTAGATGCCGATAGCCACCACGTTTTACACCATCCAAGGTTAAAAAGGCAAATTTAATGCGTTTCAGTTGCTTAACATCACAACCGATAGCCTCAAACATACGACGAATTTGGCGATTTTTTCCCTCATGAATGGTTACTTTTAAACTAGTAAGATCTTTATCACGATCATACTCCACAAAATCAATGATGGCTGGAGCGGTCTTACCATCCTCTAGTTCAATACCAACTCTCAATAAATCAATTTTTTCTTGCATAGGCTGACCAGTAACCTTCGCTATGTACGTCTTATTAATTTTTTTACTGGGATGAATCAAAGAATGTGTTAACGTTCCATCATTCGTGAGGAGCAGCAATCCTTCAGTATTATAATCCAGCCGCCCGACAGGATATATTCTTTGCTCAATATCACTCACCAACGAAGCGACTGTTTTACGATCTTGGGGATCATTTAAGGTTGTTAGCACAGCTTTGGGCTTATTTAGCAGAATATAAACAAATTTTTGCCCTTCGATTCGCTTACCATCAACCATAATTTTATCATTCCCGGGCATAACTTTAGTCCCCAGTTCGGTCACGACCTTACCATTTACCGTGACTCGACCACCTTGTATGATTTTTTCCGACTCTCTCCGTGAAGCAATTCCAGCTTGACTCATAACTTTCTGTAGACGTTCTAACATAATAAACTCCTTTACAACTACCATTAATCCTCAATAATGTTTGAGAAATTAGTTTGTTGTTTACACATTCTAATACTTTTATTATCTCGCGTTTTTTTGAGACAACTACCGCAAATACCTTCACCACAACACATGGTGGCATTATTCGTGGCTACCATGGGTATATTCACTCCTGCAGCTTGCATGGCTGCAATAACCCCATAATGTTGTTCATCAGGGCCAGCACTTACGATCAAATCGGGTTTCAAGGCAAGCCATTCCCTGAGCATTGGCATACCAAACTGACGTAGGGAAGATACACTTTGCACCTGCGCACCCCTTTCACCTAATTCCTTATCAATGAAAATTTCCCCTACCTTACCAGGTGCTAGTATAGCCTTAACCTCATTGCCATTATTCAGCAATTTCACAGCAAGGGGAAATGCAGGAGCTTGCCCGATACCACCAGCTACTAATATTATATTACCATCAGTAATATTGTCAATCCAGGGGCTACCTAAAACTCCATTATAATAAGGGCCACGAACGACAAGTTTATTATTATTATCCGCTAAAATTTTCTTTGATTTAGGACCAATTGACTCAATACCAACCTGCAACGTATTTCCCGCCACCTGCATGATATTAATGGGAAAATAAAAAAAGTGGGGATCATTCGGGCAACGTATAAAGACAAATGATCCTATTTTCTTTAATTCATCTGCCAATTCAGTCGTTACTTCAAATTCAAGTATATATGTATTTTGCCCAATTTGCTGCTTTATACTAAACTCGACTTGTTCTTCTCTTCGTATTGTTATGGGTTCCTCACTTTGTTGTGCTATTTTATGTTGCCAATGCTGTTCATATAATATACAGACCCCTGACCAATTGCAATTACAAGTGGCCTCACCTTTAAGATGACTACAAATAATACATTGATTGGTATCCGCCAGTAGACAGGGGCAATACTTAGAATTAATATCAATACATTGGGAGATATTTTCACTCATGTTCATACCTCCTATACCAAACATACATTATAAATATCATTCAGTCCGGCACTTCTTACCCGTTCATTTATTTCGGCCCGATTGGTGGAATATAGGGACATGACCTTCATACGTTCAAAGTATACGGAGCCAGAAAAAGAATAACGGATGCGTAAACCCGTCTCAGACAACATCTGTTCATGGGCAAATGCAATAAAATCACCCGACGCCAATGTCCGCGGCAGTTCTAAATATTGCATATCTAAGCAGTGACGTACAGCGTTATTGCCAGCCAGGAGCCCCGTGACCACAGCTTCCGTATGACCGACAAGGACCGCTGCTTTTTCACCACAACAAAATAAATTATCTATCCCCTCAACCTTTAGCATATTGTCACAAGGGGCAATCCCCAAATATCTCATGGAATTCCCAACACTACCAGCATAAGGATCTTCATAGCGCGCTTGTTCCAAGCCTGGAATGGTCCGTAAATCCTCAATAGGAAAATAGGGTGTCATGAGCTTGGCATGACCAGTATCGAGTAGTACTAAATTTTCTGCATATTCAGGAATAGCATATTGGGTACAAGCTTTTTTACCTAAGGATCCAATTTTTTGCAAGTTTTTGGGGACTGGCAAGATGACGACACCATCATTTTCTAATTGATCTCTAATTTCCTGGCTCAGTGACTCTTTATTAAGTTTACACGAGCCACTCATAGCACCAAATGAGCCATCAGCTTTTCGTCCCATTAGTTCTTTTACGCCAGCTTTGGCTGTAATGCTAACCCTTGGCCCAAACGATGGACAACGTATGACGCACATGGCACAACCATTCCCATAAGCAAGACAGTTACCCATTGGTCCTGCTGTACCAGAGGCATCAATAAACACATCACCTGTTATTTTATCTCCACCATCCACAAGGATCGCCTGTAGTTTATTACCATATTTAATGATATCCACTACTCTAGTCTTGGTTTTAATTTCAATGCCATAATTATGCAAAATCGTTTTCATTAAAGGTTCCATCGTGATTACATCATAAAAGGAAGCATGATTATGCCCAGGGAACTTAACATCTTTATGCCGAGCATTTGCATCCATAGCGACAAAAATATCCCCGCCCCCCATGGCAATGGCTTCTTCTGCCCCCGTATAACGTCCATTATTGCGAAAGATTCCACCGACCAGACCAGTACCTAGTAGTAAGTCGGTACGTTCCAACAAAAGCACTTGCGCCCCAGCTTTCGCTGCCGATAGGGCCGCAGCACATCCTGCCCATCCCCCACCAACCACCACTACTTTTATCATAAACATCCCTCCATCTTATTTTCTTATTACATTACAGTGTATTCCTGTCAGTAATTAATGTCACTCCATGACAAATAAAAAAAGAGACTTAGCGTCTGCCAAATCTCAGAGAAGAATATTCAATTGCTAGCCTATGGAACAAAAACCACCACATCGTCACTGATGCATCGTGCACCTATTTTATTTAAACAAGATCTGACAAATATAAATTGAGCCTAAAAAACCAATCATATCACCTAATAACCCCACACCAACGGAATAACGAGGTTTACTAATACCAACAGCACCAAAATATACTGTCAAAATATAAAATGTGGTATCAGTACTGCCTAAAATAGTGGATGCAATACGCCCAACAAGGGAATCAGGGCCATGGGTATTTAGCAGTTCTGTGACGAGACCCAAAGAACCGGTACCTGATAAAGGACGCATCATGGCCAGCGGCACCACATCGGGGGGTACACCGATTAATGTCAACATGGGTTTGACATACTCCACGCACACAGCTAGCGCTCCTGATGCTCTAAAGATATTAATCGCGACCATCATGGCTACCAAAAAAGGCATAATGCGGATAGCAGTATAAAACCCTTCACTGGCCCCATCAACAAAAGCTTCATACACATTAACGTGACGAACATAACCAATCACTGGAACAATTAATAAAATCGTTGGTATGGCCCAGACCGATAGTTGCTCGCAAAACTCAGTAAACATGGTAGCTTACCTCCGTAAACGAACATGATAAAGAATACGGCAAATACGATCAGCAATAATCACACTAACCGTTGCCATAAAACTCACCAAAAGAGTTGCGCCCACAGTTTCCGTTGGATTAACCGAACCAGCCGCTGAGCGTATGGCAATGATCGTTGCCGGTATCAGCGTAAATCCAGCAGTACATAAGGCTAATAAAGTACACATGGCATCTGTTGCTGTATCTTTTTTTGTATTGAGTTGTTGCAAAGCTTGCATCGCCTTAATACCAAGAGGTGTGACAGCATTGCCCATTCCCAGCATATTGGCACTCAGAGTCATAATAATGGCCCCCATGGCCGGATGATTTTTGGGCACACTGGGAAATAAAAAACAAATTACGGGACTTAACAAACGTCCAATCACCCGTAGGATACCTGCGAGCTCAGCAATTTTCATGATACCTAACCACAAACACATAACGCCAATCAGCTTTAATGATAGAATGACGGCTCCTTCAGCCCCGCTGATAGCGCTCAGAGTTACCAAATCCATTCGCCCTTGCACACCAGCATAAACAATCCCAGTGACTAGCAATAACAGCCAAATTACATTAATCATATCATCACCACCCTTATGAGGTTATGATGGATAGTCTCTCACTAGAACAATATGGAGAAAGTTTACGCCTTAGCCATAAATAAAGCGAAAAAATCTTTTACTTTTTGTAACAAAATATTGAAAAACGATTTTCGTTCACTATTTTCATCGGCCAGCAAATCAACGGTGGCGATTTCTTGATTCTCATACATCATTCTGACTACACCCAGTTTTTGACCTTTGACCACCGGTGCTTCCACCTTATTGGGCGCATCAATGACTATACTCACCGCTTCTTTTTCATTTTCAGCAGATACTGGTATTACAAAATTGGTGCTCGTTATTAATTTAATTACGTCTGTTTTACCATTGACAACGCGAATTGTTTTTAATATGTCAGCTTGATTAAATAAAACTTCTGGTTTTACCTGAGAAAAACCAAAATTGAGTAGTGCTATAGAATCATCCCACATGGTTTCACTATCGAGCACTACAGCAATTAATTGTATATCATTACGCTTAGCACCTGACACCAGACAACGACCAGCCGCATCAGTATAACCTGTTTTTACCCCATCACCGCCCTCATACAACCATAACATTCTATTTTCATTATATAAATCACGCCCATAATCTACACCTGCCCATGGGATGACTTTATGTTTAGTACTGACAATCTCTGTAAATAAAGGTTTTTTGTAGCCATAAGCTGCAATACGAGCTAAATCATGGGCTGTTGTAAAATGCTTTGGATCAGGTAAACCGCTGGAGTTGGTAAAGTTAGTATCCTTCGCGCCAATAGAATGAGCTGTTTCTGTCATCAATTTCGCAAAATTTTCCACAGACCCTGCAATGTGTTCAGCAACAGCCACCGTCGCATCATTACCGGAAATAAGCATGATCCCGTATAACAAGTCAATCATTTTTAAATTTTCACCTTTTGATAGGGATAAAGATGATCCTTCAATACTGGCAGCATGCTCACTGGTTGTTACCACATCGTCAAGATTACCATGTTCTAAAGCAACGATCAAACTCATCATTTTAGTCGTACTGGCAGGATAATGTTGTTCTTCAGCGTTTTTACTATATAAGACTTTTCCTGTTGCGGCATCAATAACGATAGCCGCTTTCGCTGTAATTGTTGGAGGATTCGGTGCTGCAGTTGCAATGTTTGTAGTAAAAACTGATGCTATTATAAAAAATGTGGTACATAATCCTCGTTTATTCATGGTAAAAAGTTCCTTTCATGGTATGGAGTTTCAAAATGACTATTACTATTATAGCGATATTTTTCCCACTCGTCAAAATTAAGATGCATTATTACTAATTGTAGGGGAAACAATAAACAGCGAGGGCACTTGCTCAAAAGTTTTCTAAGGAGGTGAGAACATGAATGCATTAGATGTGAAATCCGTTTTACGTAATACTTTGACACAGAAGCAGGAACTAATTCGTGACTATCAAGCTTTTGCAACTAAGCTTACTGATCATGATGTGGCTAAACTGTACAGTCATTTCGCCGAGGCAGAAGCAGTACAAGCTACACAAATCAAAGAGAAACTGGAACAACTACATTGATACTGCATTAGATTGTATGTAAAAAAGCCGCATTTCATGTGCGGCTTTTTTTACATACTCTTATTTTTTTAAAGCTATTACATTCTACTCATCCTGAGTTTCAGCAGTTTTCACTAATTCATCCAACCCATCTGCTTTCTTACCATCTAACATGTCTTGAATGGCACTCAACACTTTTGGTACTAGGTCAATCATCCTTCCATAAACCAAATTTCCTTCTACAGGCATAAAGCGAACGCCACTAGTCGGCGAGCACACTAAAAAACCTACAGGTTTAACGCTAACCCCTGCACCACTACCCCCACCAAAGGAATTAATTGATTGAGGTTGATGATTTTCTTCGGGCTCAGAATTAGTCCCGCCAGCGGCAAAGCCGAATGATACTCGGGAAATCGGTATTATGACAGTGCCATCTGGCGTTTCCACAGCATCACCAACAATGGTATTAACATCTACCATATCTTTAATACTTTCCATAGCCGTTTTCATTAAACCCTGAATTGGATGTTCGGCCACGACTACCCCCCCTTAGTGCTTAATAAGATACAATAAAGTCTCACAATATTTATAATGTTACCAAATCTTATACTGAATATACACTGAAAATTCACCTTAAAAATATCACAACCAAAGTTAGGTTTCACATTAATAATCGGCTTTTGCATAAGAATAACATGTTTTTGTAATCTGGTTATCATTAATGCTTTAATCGTCCACAATATTCCAGTCCCAATCCCTGTGAACCCTGCATCTTCTGATCCATAAATGGTTTTCCACTGGAGCTGCTCACAATGGAACAAAGCTATGAACTTATCCATAAATTTATAGTACAGACGAGTGTAATAGCGCACAGCCCTAACAAGATGTCTCAGCCTGCTCGGATGAAGTAAATAAAATTTTATATTTTTTTTAATGAATCGTTGTTCACGTTTGCTATGTGTCACATCTTGACTGTGACCAGTTTGTATTTTAGACTTCAACCACAAGGCGTTATTGATATCACCCATCTCAATCATTGGCACTTGCATGCTATATGACAACAGTCTTCTAAAAATATAAACATCAACTGCAATATAATCGTTGAAGCCGTCACGTTGGTATTTGAAAGCTATATAAATTTTACTATAAAAGAGCAAGAAAATGATTACTACATTTGCCGCTGTTATCATAAACCACATTTCCATGCTACTGTACCTCATTTACGATTTCCCTTCAATCATCACCTTATTATTAACCTAATTATATTTATATATGCAAAAAGCAGCCATTGAAGGCTGCTTTTTTGATACAAAAATAAGTTATAACTTTTAGACTGTTACTACACTCCCTCCAATAGAACGCGTAGTTTCTTATGGCATTAATTCAGCTAATGGTGGTAAATCTTGTAACTTATTTAAGCCAAATGATTTTAAAAATTCATCCGTCGTTCCATATAAAATGGGACGACCAATTGCTTCTTTGCGACCAATTTCTTTAATCATTTGTCGCTCATGTAGCTTAGTAAGTACTTTGTCAACTTTTACACCACGAATATTTTCTATTTCTTGTTTAGTAATTGGTTGCTTAAATGCAACAATCGATAATGTTTCCATGGCAGCTGACGATAGCTTGGAGTCTTGAACCTGGGCCAATTTTTTTACAATCGTCGACAATTCAGGTTTAGTGCACAATTGATAACCGGCAGCAACTTGGACAACGGTCAGCCCTCGCCTATTGTCATTCATCTCAAGAATGAGTTGATCCATTGCGAGTTCAACCTGTTCACTGGGAACTTCAATAATTTGTGCAATTTTTTTTGCATCAATAGGATTGCCACTGGCAAACAGTAAAGCCTCAATATATCCTTTAATTTTCAAATCAAGCATGTACGCATCTCACTCTTTCAACGTAATATAGATAGGCCCAAAGCTTTGTTGCTGTCGAATCGTCACCCGTTGCAATTTCATTAATTCTAACATGGCTAAAAAGGTGGCTATTACCTCTGACCTTGTCCCGGTCCGAATAACAGCCTGACTAAATTCTATGGTGCCCTTATACTTGTACAATAGATGAATAATATCTGCTATTTTATCATGTACACTAAACTCTTCCCGCGCCACTACTTCATACTCATCAATACTACTTTCCCATACTGCAGCAAAAGCTACTAATAAATCATCAAGCTTTAACCCTACGGGTAGTGGAAAATCCACCCCAAAGTCTTGAGGCGATCGGGTGAAAAGCCGCTCCCGTTCCTGCATCATTTCTTCCATAATGGTAGACATTTCTTTAAATTTACGATACTCCAATAGTCTATCAACTAGTTCTTGCCGCGGGTCGCCCTCATCATCACTTTGCTCAAGAATTTTGGGTATCTTAGGTAACAGCATCCGTGATTTTATTTGGAGTAAAGTTGCTGCCATGAGTAAAAATTCACTAGCAATATCAATATTAAATTCTTCAAGGGCCTGCAGATATGCCAAATATTGCTCGGTTACCACTGCAATGGGAATATCATAAATATCTAGCTGATTTTTTTCTATTAGATGCATTAATAAGGCCATAGGGCCTTCAAATGCTTCCAACTTTATTTTATAATCTGACATACACTACCCAAGATGCATAGCCTGACGTACTTCTTCCATTGTTTGGGCAGCAACCTTTCGTGCCCGCTCAGCACCATACACTAATATTTCTTTAACCCGTCCTGGATTTTTTTCAAATTCTTGACGACGCACATGCATATCAGACAATTTGGCAACCATTGCCTCAGCCAAACACTTCTTACAATCTACGCAACCGATTGTTGCCTGACGACAAGCTGTTGCAATTTCGCTAGACTTCTCTGCGTTAAAGATCTTGTGAAAGCTATACACAGTACAGACATCAGGATTACCGAAATCAGTCCTCTTTACCCGATTAGGATCGGTTATCATGAGTCGAACCCGACTTCTCAGTTCATCAGGACTCGCCGCAAAGGCAATATCATTGCCATAGGATTTACTCATCTTCCGGCCATCAATACCAGGTAATATAGAAGATTTACTCAAACTAGGTTTTGGTTCTGGGAAGATAGGTTTATACAAATTATTAAATCTCCGCACGATCTCTCGTGACAATTCCAAATGAGGCAACTGATCCTCGCCCACGGGAATGGTATCAGCTTTATACAAAAGTATATCCGCCGTCATTAATACCGGATACCCTAAAAAGCCATACGTATTAATGTCTTTACCTTGAATGCCTAGTTGTTGAAGCTTATCTTTATAGGTAGGGACCCTTTCCAACCATGATAGAGGAGTGATCATTGATAATAATAAATGCAATTCAGCATGTTCTTTTACATGGGATTGGACGAAAATAACATTTCGTTCAGGATCTAGTCCAGCACTAAGCCAATCAACGGCCATATTATGAATATTTTCTGGTATTTTGCTAGTATCCTCATAGGAAGAAGTCAAAGCATGCAAATCAACGATACTAAAAAAACATTCATACTCATGTTGTAGCTTCACCCAATTTTCCAGGGCTCCCATGTAGTTTCCTAAATGAAAGCGCCCCGATGGCTGCATCCCGCTTAAAATACGACCTTTACTCATATTGTTGTTCTCCTTCTTAAATAATTATCATTACAATTTGACTAATTATAAAACTTAACACGTTATACAAAGGCGTTATAATCATACTGATTATATTTAGATAAACCAAGGCTAATAAAATAAATGGTGCATAAGGCTCAATCTTTTCAAGCATAGAAGCTTGACGTCCTGGCAATAAATTCATTAATATTTTTGAACCATCGAGGGGTGGTAAGGGAATCAAATTAAAGACGGCAAAAATAATATTATAACTATATGTAAATTTCAGGACGGCATCCACTCCACTTGACATGAGTTGGAACTTGGCCAATATTCCATAAATGATTGCCGCCAAAAATGCCATCATTATGTTGGCACCAGGCCCAGCCAAAGAAACTAACATTGTACCTTTTCGCCAGTTTTTAAAATTATTAGGGTTTATGGGTACAGGCTTTGCCCAACCAAATTTGAATAACCATAACATAATAAGCCCAAATGGATCAAGGTGAGCAATAGGATTTAATGTCAACCTCCCCATAATCTTGGGGGTATTATCTCCCATCCACACTGCCACTCGCGCATGAGCATATTCATGAATCGTTAACGCAATAAGCAATGCTGGAATTCTAAATATCATATTCTCATCAAAGCCAAACACTATTTTTCCTCCTCAAATTAATCATACTACTTCTTAGAAAACAAATAGCATATTAATTATACTAGAAAAGAGTTGGTAAAGCAAAATAATACGAAATTAAAGTCCTTGGGGATAAATAATATCACCCCAGTAAAAACTATCGTCAAGGAGGGATTTTACTTTGATAAAATTAATACCCTTGGGGATCGGTACTATTATTAGCATCTCACTACTGTTGAGTGGATGTAATATGTTAAACCCCTTAAAAAAACCTGAAATTGGCCCCGCTGGCACACCTGTGCAAACAAAAGAAAATCCACCGTTCACTCAACGATTTATGTCACCACCAGGAGAATTATATGACTTAGAAGCAACAGCTGGTGTTATTTTTGAAGGTATTATTAAAAACAATTGGCAGCAGGCCGAAACAGGCCTGGGTACTTTAGAAAAGCTTTGGCCCCAGACAACAGCACTCGTTGGTGATAAAAAAGGTGTTAGTGAAGGGAACGAAGCACTTCAAAAATTAAAAGTAGCCATCTCCGGAAAAAAGAGCCTGGATTCCTATGAAAGTCTTACTAAGTTTATGGCGAGTATAAGCGACGTTGGCAAATCATACAAGCTCTCCCCCCTCGCGGATATCATCGGAGTCGGTAATTCTATTCGGAATGTTAGTTTTTATGTTGAGAATAATGATTGGCCGACAACAAACGCCAAAATGAAAGAACTTGACAGTTCTTGGGGACAAGCAAAACCCAACTTGGAAAGTGTGGGTATCTTTGATAAAATAACAACCACTCATTCCACTATCAAGCAAATGAAAGATGCTGTTGATGCTGAGAATAAAGGTGCTGTCGAAGAAGATATTGCCAATCTCAATGAAAGTATGGGCTATATTAGAGAATACTACCGAGGTAAATAATATCTAAGCAAAGAATAAATCCCCGCATTGCGGGGATTTATTCTTTGCTACTCTCATCGCCTTTGTCACTTTCATCGTCTTCTGTACTATTATTAAGTCGATCTCTATCCTGTGGTTTCAATGCGGCAGGGCGTAAAATCTTACTTGGCAATGGCAAGCGCAATAATACATCTTTCATTCCATTAAAATTAAAGGGGAGCAGAGGCCATAAATAAGGAATACCAAAGGATTTAGTGGTTGCCATTACAATGAAAATCCCTACTAGACCAATTAATAAACCAGGTAATTTGAAAAATATCACTAACAACAATAATATCGTTCTAAAAAATCGTACAGCCATGGCGAATTCTATACTCGGTGTGGCAAAAGCACCCACGGCAGCCACCGCAGTAAAAAAGACAACTTCATTGCCAAACAACCCAACTTTGGTGGCAAATTCACCTAACATAAAAGCACCAATAAAACCAAGAGCTGTCGACTGGGCCGTTGGCACATGTACGGTGGCCATACGCACTAATTCTACGCCCAGTTCCGCAAAAATGAACTGTAAACCAAGGGGAATAATACCTGGATCCTTAGGCCCAAGAAATGCTAAGGCTTCAGGTAATAAATGACGTTGCAATACGATTGCCAGCCATAAAGGAGTCAATAATAAGGATAAAGCCATTCCTAGCAGTCGGACTAAACGCAAGTATGAGCCAATCATCACATGCTGGTGAAATTCTTCCACATGTTGTACATGATGCCACATTGTTGTCGGCAAAATCATGATATTAGGTGAATTATCAATAACGAGACAGATATGCCCTTCCAGCAAATGTACTGCGGCCACATCAGGGCGTTCCGTATAACGAACTTTAGGCAGAGGATTCCATTTGCTACCACCGACGATATATTCTTCAATGGCTTTTTCTGCCATGGGTATACCATCAATATTGATATTATTTAAACGTTCTTTTACAGTGACAATTAATTTGGGATCCGTTATATCTTTGATATAACCTACCGCAATATCACTTCGTGATCGTACACCTATTTTAACAATTTCAAACCGTAAATTAGGGTCACGCAGACGGCGTCTAATGAGCACTGTATTAAATGGCAGGGTTTCAACAAAAGCATCTTTTGACCCACGTGTCACTTTTTCAATCGTGGATTCACTGGGAGTCCGAGCCGGATAAGCCCGGGCGTCGAAGATTATTATTTCTGTCGCCCCATCAACTAAAAATAATAATTCACCAGACAACAGACTCGTAACAGCATCGCTCATATTATCACTCAGTTTGACCTGAGAATGAGTTGCTCTAGTATAAAATAATTTTTCCATCGTGTTAACTGTCAATTCTTCAGGGTGCAGGGCTAGCATATCTTGAAAAACATTGGTCAGCAATACGTCATTGGTCATACCATTAATCGAAAAAGATGCCGCCCGTTTTCTCCCCACCTTATATTCGCGAAAAATGACATCAAAACTTTCACCAACACCTACTAAATCTTTCAGAAAATTAATATTCTTATCGATATCTTTATCAATCTTCTGTTGTTTTGTCATATTCAATGCCACTCCGTTTTAGAATCTCCACAATAGCTTTGCGTGTTATGGGTGCACCACGCCCGATGCTATCAGCTCTAGCCATCTTTCCAATATCACCTACACCTATAATAAAGGGTATTTCCAACTCATTTAGTACATCGACAGTATCACCAGCAATGATATTTTTATAAGCACTTCCCCCTTTAAGATAACCACACTTATCGACGGAGCGATCTACCATATCACCATTACCTGTAATACACACATCAGCGTTTATCCCCATAACGCCAATGGTATTTGATGCCACCGCTACAGCCCCTAATACTTCAATATCAGGATGAGTTGCCACATATTCCATTGCTAATTCGCCAAGTCCTTTACTATTGCTACCACGATCATCAAACATGACTAAGACAGGATCATGAGGAACTGTTTTTAATAAATCCACTATTTCTTCGCCAGTTATAGGAGTCGGATTGCCCCCGGATGCTGATATACAACGAAGGCCTAAATCTACAGCAAGCTCTTCCACCACATGTTGTGCAACACGATCACCATCCGTAATCAGTATAACCCTTATTTTTTTTATCACTATTATCACCTCATGAATTTTTCATAGTTTCTTCACCTAATAAATTACTCATATCATTAGCAAGTTTTTCACTTTCACTAATAACCTGTTTTAGCTTTTTTAAGCTATTTTCCAATTCGTTGGCTAATTCATATTGGGCCTGGGCTAATACTTGGCTTACAGTTTGTACCGCCGTCATATTAGGGGGACGACTTCCATCCTTCTTTAATTGATTGGTATCATTACCTTGTGGATTTGAAGATTTGCTTGTATTCTCTTCATTGCTCTTTTTCCCTTGCAGCACCGAAGCCAATAAAGTTTGTAATTCGGCTGGCGCTCCACTAGTAGCTTGCTGCTGACTGTTGTTTTGTGCTGTCGCATTGACGCCATTTTGTTGTCTTGAATTTTGCGTTGTAGAATCTTCCCTACTTTGCCCACCTGTTTTGGTAGGATTTGGAGTAGACCGCTTTAAGTCTTCTAATTGATCATTAACTTTTTGCAACAGTAGGCCAATCTCCCGATTGTTAAAATTCATAGCCTTATCAGTCATGGCGGTTTGTGCTTGAATAAAGCCTTGGGCCATGTCGGCAATCAAACTGTCATTATCGTTAGCCTTGCTCTCCGAGCCATCTGTATTCTGCTGTTGCGGTTGTTGGGACCGCTGTGCTTGCGGTTGCTGCCAATTGTTATATTGTTGCTGATATTGCTGCTGTCCACTCATTTGTTGCTCATCATTTTGGTTAGAATAGTTTGTCATCCTCCGAGAATTCTTTCTTGGCATAATTTACACCTCATATAAAATTTTTCCATATTAGGATGAGACATGATACGATACAAAATCTAAAATTAATCACGGCAAAGGGAGACTTTAGAGAAACTAAAGGATTTAGCAAGTTTTTTGTTGGTTCAAAGGCAATACCACCAACAAGAGAACAGATCATATAATTAGCTAAGGGAGCACTCGATATAATAATAATTCCAATGGGACTTGAATTATAATTACTAACTGTCATCGTCCCAAAGGCACCTGCTGCTACAATATAATCAATATGAGTGTGTAAAAATACAGCGACAAAAATACGACCAAATTCATGTATACAAGCTGCGAGTAAAACATAATGAGGATAACGTAGACCAACTAAAAATATTGTTGCCAACAAACCAACTAGGTCTATCCCTAACATTATCCGCCCTTTCCTTTGGGATTGAATAATACTGACATAAAAAAACCAAAGACTACGGCAGCCATGATGCCAGCAGCTGTTACTCTAAGTGCACCACTAAATATTCCAATAAATCCGAAACTCTTTATATCTTCGAGAGTTCCCGATACCAATGCATGGCCAAACCCTAACAGTGGGACTGTTGCACCGGCTCCGGCAATCTCCACCAGTGGCTGGTATACCCCACATCCGCTTAGTACCCCCCCTAATACTACAAATAACACCAGCACATGAGCAGGTGTTAACTTTGTTAAGTCCATTAATAGTTGTCCAATAACACAAATTAGACCGCCAACAACAAAAGACATGATATAAAGTTGCATCATCATCTTAACCACCTCTACTTATTACACTTCCACTGCGACTGCATGAGCAATACAAGGAATTGATTCTTTTTGCTGATACGATGTCGTGCTGTGTAAGCTACCTGTACCAAGTAAAAGAATTTTTTTCAGTTTATTAGTCTTTAATCCTCGATAAATATACCCACAAAAGACGACTGCGGAACTAGCACACCCACTAGCACCTGCGTGGGGATCCTGCTCCTCACGATAAATCATACAGCCACAATCTTGATAATTACTAGAAATATCTAGCCCTTCTTCCTGCATCAATTGTATGACCAATTGTTTACCAACACTTCCCAAATCTCCAGTGAAAATCATATCATAATAAGCTGGCGCTCGCCCTGTATCTTGCAGATGAGTCAACAGGGTATCAGACGCTGCGGGAGCCATAGCAGAGCCCATGGCATTAGTATCTTTAATGCCATAATCCACGATTTTACCAATGGTAGCCGCCGTAATGCGCGGTCCTTCACCGACAGTCGATAATACTGCCGCACCAGACCCAGTCACCGTCCATTGAGCACTCGGTGGCCGCTGTACACCGAGTTCACTGGGAAATCGATACTGACGTTCAGCAGCATCATGATGGCTAGAAGCGGCAACAGCAACTTTATTGGCAAAGCCACCATCCAACAGTATGGCACCTAACAATAAACTCTCAACCATGGTCGAGCAAGCTCCATATAATCCTAAAAATGGACGATTTAATTTTTTGACAGCAAAATGGGTACTCATTAACTGATTTAATAAATCCCCGGCTAACACACAATCAATCATATCCATCGTACTGTTTTCTTTATTTACCGCTGTCTTAATGGCCCATTCCATCATATAGGATTCACACTGTTCCCAACTACCTAAATTATTTAGATTATCAGGCATAATGTAATCGAAATGTTCTTGCAATAACCCCGCCCCCTCCATGGGTCCAACAATATTGGCCGCACTGGTTATGCTAGGCGGACTGGCAAATATAATACTTTGACTTCCTCGTTTTTTATTCACAAGTAACCTCCTATTGCTTTATCCAGTAGATTAAGCCAATAATGAATGCTGTTACCATGCCATACACTAAAACAGGCCCAGCAATTACAAACATTTTAGCACCAATACCAAATACATATCCTTCCCGCTTAAACTCCATAGCGGGCGCCACGATGGAATTGGCAAATCCAGTAATCGGGACGACTGAACCAGCACCTGCTCTTTTCCCCAATTGATCATAAACCCCCAAGCCCGTAAAAAATGCCCCTAGAAAGACTAATACGATTGTTGCATAACTGGAAGCTTCTTTTTTACTAAAACCCAGCATAGCAAAATAATCTGTGATAAATTGTCCCAATGTACATATGAGTCCACCAACGACGAAGGCCCAACAAATATTTTTTAGGAGTGGAGGTTTCGGAGTGGCCTTATCTACTTTATCCTGAAACTGTTGTTGTTTTATTTGCTGTGCGAGTTGTTCCTTAGTTTGTTTTGAAATGATTTCATTCGCCATATAATCATCCTTTAGCTTAAAAATAAACTTATGCTTATTATTGTGACCACACCCATCTTAAATATGCACCAAAATAGGAAAAGCGCCTCGGAGAGGCACTTTTTCTTTTCTGTACTTACTCTTAATGCTTAACTTTAAAGGCCACTTTTACGTCTGCTTTATATTCGGCTATATGTCCATTGTCAATATTAGCAGTAAAGTTAGTCACTTCAACACCAAGTATCTCATCAATGCTTCTCGACGCTTCCATTACTGCATTGTCAACGGCATCTGTCCAATTATGATCAGAAGTCCCCACTAACTCAATCACTTTTACAACCATGTCTGCTTCCTCCTTAATTAAATGATCTCACCTCATACATAGTTTGTACATTATTAGCAGTGTTATACTTACTAAAAAATTTACTATAGAACTGCGGGTTATCTGTTTTATCCCGAATATTAAAAACTTGTTTGGCCCGTACAGGTGAATTGTGGGGAAAATCACTGTACAGTAAAATCCATGTTAAAATACTACCACTAATGGCTAAAAATACGATCATTACAATATATATTCTTTTACAAATCACCATTCTCACCTCTGTCGTTATTATGCCCTGTCTTCTCAAAAAAAATAAGACCTCCATTATGAGGTCTGCATAAATTCTCTAATTAATTTGAGAGCATGTTTTTCAATTCTAGATACCTGTACTTGAGATAATCCGATAATTATACCGATCTCGGCTTGTGTTTTGTCTTCAAAAAAACGTAAATAAATAACAGTATGTTCTTTAGCCGGCAAGCGTGATAAAACTTCTTTCAACGCTAATTTTTCAAAATAAGCACCGTCTTCTCCATCACAATATTTTATTTGATCAAGTAACAGGACTGAATCACCATTATTATGGAAAGTATTGGCATATAACGATGCGGGTGACTGAATGGCTTCAAGGGCTGCTACGACTTCCTGGGGCGCTAATACTAAATCAGCAGCCACTTCCTTTATCGTTGGTTCTCTTCCGAGCAAGCCCTGTAATTTTTCTTGTGTGCGATGCACTCGATATGCTAATTCTTTTACTGGCCTGCTAACCTTCACTGGACTATCATCGCGCATGAAGCGACGTATCTCTCCAATAATCATCGGCACAGCATAGGTGGAAAATTGCACACCAAAGGCCATATCAAAACGTTCTATTGATTTCATTAAGCCCATACAACCGATCTGAAACAAATCATCCCACTCATAACCACGATTCGTAAAACGATGCACAACACTTCGTACCAGATTAAGATTGTGCTCTAAAATTGTTTCCTTTGCGGCCTGGTCACCAGCCTGCGCCTTTTGTATCAAAGCTTTTATCTCATCATTTCCAAGCATGGTCACCCCACCTAATGCGCTGCGCTGGGCACTATGTTCTTAACCATTCGCACTGTTGTGCCCCTATTAACTTCAGATGTAACCTCAAGTTCATCCATAAATGATTCCATAAACACAAAACCTAGCCCCATACGTTCGGGATCACTAGAATAAGAAGGTTGCCTTGCTAATGGAACATCGGCAATCCCCTTGCCATAGTCAATAATAATATATTCCAATTTATCTTCATACAAATTCATAATTAATTTGATTTCTCCCTGCTCTTCCCCATAGCCATGTATAACAACATTGGAAACAGCTTCAGATACAGCCACTTTTATTTCTTCAAGATCATTTATAGTAAAATCAATCTGAGCAGCAAAAGCAGCCGTCGTCACTCTGGCAATAGCAACATTTTCACTAAGACTTTGTAGATAGATTGTAATTGTATTCTTGATTGCCATGATGCCCTCCTCACAAAGACTCTAAAGCGTCAGCTTCTGAATTGTAAATTTTAATAATCTTTAATAATCCGGATAATTCAAATATTTGTACTACATGGGGTTGAATGTGGGCAACAAGCACTTTACCACCAGCGGCATTAATTTTTTTATAACGTCCCAGAATAACACCCAATCCTGAACTATCGATAAATGTGACTGCTTCTAAATTAAACAAAATATGTTTTACGCCACTTGTCTCCAAGGCATTATCTATTACTTGTCTGAATTTGTCAGTAACATGCATATCTAATTCCCCTTCAACTCTTACTATTAAAACACCCCGTTTAAGAAAAGTAGTTATATTCAATACCTATTGCCTCCTTTTTCGTGCTCTACTCATAATATTCGATTTAAGGTAAAATTTTCCTGCAAAAAAAATAAAAATATTAATATGATAAAGAAAACTTGGCTTCGACCAAGTCCTCAGACGCAGGTAGAAGGCTTAGTCGTTCTTACTTGGAATCTTAGAAAGGGTTATACTTTCTGATTATGCAAAAAAAGCCTGCTAATAAATTACATTAAAAAAAGCGGAAATATCCGCTTTTACAATTAGTCTATATATTACATTGCAAATAAATTGTTAATCATATTTTGCAATGTTCGCAATAAGGATGCTTTTTCAACACTTTGCTCGGCCAATAAATCTACTTTGCCAATCTCTTTACCATCACGCAGTACCAATAATTCACCATATTTTTGTCCCTTATGAATAGGTGCGGTTACTGCTGGATCTGTAACAACTTTTTTTTGCAAATTTTTGTTTTGCCCCTTCCCCAATATTAGGGTTAAATCTTGAGCTGCAACTAACTGAACCTCTTTTTCCATTCCTTTATTTACGAATAAACGTTCAACCACTGCGCCTGACTCCACAATAGGCTGGGCTGTAAAATTAGCAAACCCCCAATCAAATAACTTCATACTTTCGCGCAAGTGAGATCTAGGCTCAGGAGTGGCAAAAACTACAGAAATAAGCCTTAGATTATCCCGTTTGGCTGTGCCCACAAAACAATACTGAGCTTCTTGCGTCCAACCCGTTTTTAAACCATCTGCGCCTTTATACCACCATAGCAACTTATTTGTATTAACGAGCCAATTTTTACCATTTCTTAACCAATATTCTTTAATACCACATAACTCCATGTATAAGGGATGTTTAACAGCTTCTTTTGCAATGAGAGCTGTATCATAGGCACTCATATAATGATCAGGAACTGGCAAACCATTCACATTAGCAAAATGGGTATCCACAAGTCCAAGACTTTTCGCACGCTGATTCATTGCATCAACAGCTGCTTGCTCGCTACCATAGATATGTTCCATAACAGCCACTGCCGCATCATTAGCACTGACCACCGCTACTGCAATCATTAGTTCATGTAAAGCCATTTTTTCACCAGGCTCTAGCCATATTTGGGATCCACCCTGTCGCCAAGAATTATCGGAGGCTGTTGCAAAATCTGTTAGCTTTACTCGCCCTTGCTCGACAGCTTCTACGGCCAATAATAGGGTCATTGATTTTGTTACACTGGCTGGCGGTAATCGTTTATGTGAATTTCTTTCGTAAAGTACTGTGCCATTTTCATCCATTAATACTGTTGATTGAGCCAAACTTTCCATTTGTCCTGTTGTAGGCTTTATCTGCTCAGCAGCCAAGGTGTAATGAGAAAGACTAGACATAAAAAGGATGCAAACCCCAAAAATAATAATAATAATAGATTTATTGAGTCGGCACATAACATAACACTCCTTTCATTGTTTTTTTTAGCTTATCCAAGATAAGAAACATTACACTGGAAATTAGCAATAAAAAAAAGGCTAGTTATACCAGCCTTAGCAATTCATTAAAATAATCTCTATTACATAGCTGTAAAGCCATTTTTGTCAACAATACCTAAAATCAATTTTGTCTTAGGAACATTACTTGTACCTATTTGCACCGCATTTAGAATTAATGCAGTCACTTCGTGAAGGTGCGTTTCATCATTAGCATAAATCGTAGCTAATGATTGCTTTTTTTCAATAAAATCCCCCACACGACATTGTAGTATCAAACCGACTGCCAAATCAATGGTTTGAGTCTTATATTCCCTACCCGCCCCTAGACGCATAGCAGCATAACCAATTCGCTCAGCATCAATTTTTTGCACAAACCCTTGGGTTTCACTTACAACTATAATTTTTGTTTTAGCTTGCGGAAGCAATTTTCGATTAGTAACAATGTCTCCATTTCCGCCTTGAGCAATAATAAATTCCGTGAATTTATGTAAGGCCATTTTAGTATCTATTAAATGACTGAGTTTTGTATAACCAGCAGTCTCATTCGAAACAATACCAGCCATGGTGAGCATATGAGAACCCAACATCAAACATACATGAAGCAAGGCCGGTTCGCCACGACCATCTAACACATCAATGGCTTCCTCAACTTCTAAACTATTGCCCACAGCTTGTCCTAAGGGCTCATCCATACTACTGAGTACCGCCCTAGTTTCACGGCCTACCAATCGACCAATATGCACCATGGTTTCTGCCAGCGTTACAGCATCTTCAACTTTTTTCATAAAGGCACCGTTGCCAACCTTAACGTCGAGTAAAATTTTATCGGCGCCCGCAGCAATTTTTTTACTCATAATTGACGACGCGATGAGTGGAATGCTCTCAATTGTAGCTGTAACATCACGCAATGCATACATTTTGCCATCTGCAGGTGCAATATTGGCACTTTGGCCAATCACTGCAATGTTGTGTTTTTTTAGTAAATAAACGAACTCATTTTGAGGTAACGTGGTTTTGAAGCCCGCAATCGATTCCAATTTATCAATAGTACCACCAGTAAAACCGAGCCCACGTCCAGACATTTTAGCTACAGGTACACCAGCAGCAGCTACCATTGGTGCTAAAATTAAGGTAGTCGTATCAGCAACTCCACCTGTACTATGTTTGTCCACTTTAATACCTGGAACAGCACTTAAATCCAACATGTTGCCTGAAAGGGCCATGGCCATGGTCAAAGCCGCCGTTTCTTCCATGGTCATACCTCGCCAAAATACTGCCATTAACCAGGCAGCCATTTGATAATCAGGTATTTCATCATGGGTATAAGCATGAATCAAAAAGTTAATTTCTAACTCACTTAGAACAAAACCATCACGCTTTTTACTGATAATATCCAATATTCTCATATATCTTTACCTCAAAATCCCTTGTAAAAAGATTCGCCCCATATGATAAGGTTTCACTTTAAAAGATTTAGTAACTTGTGGTGGAAAGCCAGGGTAAAGTCCTCATCCGGTCTTAGGGCTTTTCCCTGGTGATCTTTCCGCCAGTTTACCAAAACTTCTTATCATACTATTATGCCCGAGGATGGGCTTTATCATACACTTCTTTCAGATGATTGTTGGTAACATGGGTATAAATTTGAGTAGTAGAAATATCAGCATGACCTAGCATTTCTTGCACGGACCGCAGATCAGCGCCATTTTCTAATAGATGTGTTGCAAAAGAATGCCTTAGAGTATGAGGCGTAATTTCTTTATTAATGGCAGCTTCATGTGCATACTTCTTGATAATTTTCCAAAATCCTTGGCGTGTTAAACGATTGCCATGATGATTAACAAACAGTGATGCTTCCTCATATGTACGTATTAACTTGGATCGACCTTTCGCAAGATAATCCTGTACGCACTTAACAGCAATGGATCCTAATGGAATAATACGTTCTTTGGCACCTTTTCCATAACATTTTATATATCCCATTTCTAAATTGACATCCGAAATATTTAAAGAAATCAATTCAGACACTCTGATACCTGTTGCATATAAAAGTTCTAGCATTGCTTTATCTCTTAGACCAGCCGGTAACAAACCACTAGGTTGTTTTAAAAGCTCTTCAACCTCAAGAATGGTAAGAACTTTAGGTAACTTCTTTTCAAGCTTTGGCGACTCTAGGTTGGCGGCAGGATCATTCTCCAAATAACGTTCACGCACTAAATACTGATAAAATGATTTTATGGCGGCAAGATTGCGTGAAATGGTTGAAACAGCTCGGCCTTTTGCTTGAAGACTACTTAAATAAGTAGTAATGGTAGTCCGATTTGAGTCTTTTAAAATTTCCATATTGCCATTCTCCAAGTAATTTTGAAATTGGTGTAAATCACGTCCATATGACTCGAGAGTATTTTGCGCCAAACCTCGTTCTACTTCAAGATAGTTAATAAACTGATTAACATAACTTTCCATTTTCATCACCTTTTCCCCCGATTTACCGGACATAAAGTAAAAGGAATCATTTTACTATTCAATTCCACATAATATTTGTTTTTCCTGTCTGCGATTAGGAAAATGTAACTTTTTTTTGTAAACTTATATTAACCCCGGTCTAATAAAGTAACCATGACTCGCAGTGGCTTCTCTAGTAAATGTTCATCCCTTATTTTGGGCTCAGGATATTGCAAATACCATAGCAAACTCAATAATTTGGGCAGGATATAAAATAAAATAATAGCCAGAATAATTATTTTCAAGGATAATTTAGCTTTTTTAATAATACTGTGCCATGAGAAAGTGACTACCATTTACTCACCCCACTTTCTAACAGACTTAACCTAATATCATATTATGTAGGTAGTTTTTTTTTATGCCTACAAGCCCTTAGTTTTACTGTTTTCCTTACTTTTTATCGACACTGATAGCGTTCCTTTTTACATCAAGAAAAAAGCAGGCCACAAACACCTGCGAAGAAGTCAAGATCGTTGATCATTCTTTAATTAATAAAGTTGCAACGAGTTTCATAAATACTGGCGAAATATACACTTCAAGCAAAGCCGAAAGTAACATTACCACTAAAATGACTAGACATAATACAGAATATCCCATTGCTTCATACCACAGATTAATGTTATCATATGCTTTGCGCCTTAGGAGCATGAGTGAAAATTTAGTTGCCGATACCCCCATCACCAAAACTGCGGGTATGGCGAGAAAATTATGTGGAAGCACCGAGGCTAAAGCAAATAATAAGCCACGCATAACATATTCATTTACCAAAAATCCCACAGTAAAACCAATAATAAAACCACGTGTAAATAAAATAAATAATACAAAAGGGATACCAACAATAGTGAATCCTAATATCCACATCAGCACGATTGTTTTAGCATTATTAAACATGACTGAATAAATCATATTTCCACCATCAGTAATAGCATCATTCCCTTGAGTCAGACCTGTGAAAAAAATGTGTAAATAACTAATAAGTTCAGTCTTTTGTTCATCAGGCAATGTTTTAACCGCTAATGCTCCTACTACCACACCAATCACAAAAATAAGAATCATGAAAAAATAAACAACAATATTAGTCTTCAGATACCCGCCTAAATTTTGGCGAAAATAACTCAGCATGCAACCGTCCTCCCTGCCAATCCTCATACAAGGTATGCAATGGAAGGTGAATTTATACTGATTTATTTACGATTACCCCATAGGCGTTCGGCTCCTTCCTGACTGATTAACCACCCTAACGTAGTATTCACCGTTTCTTTTTCCTTCAGCCTAAAAACATTGCAAGCCGTTACGACCGAACTTCTATTGATCCCATACAGCCTTGCAACCTGCCCAGCCGATAAATATTTGTTTAAATCTTTATGTAAGTCTTGTAAATTCATATATCGCTCCTCCCGTTAGATCATTTCTGTATCTTATATCACCTTTGAGTCAGGAAACTAAAATCAATATATAAATTATGCAATAAGTATGCCAACCCACAACCCACGTATATAGACAATGATTTTTTTCTTTGCAGATTTAGTTGAACTGATCCGTTTAACTAAAGCGTACAACATTGTACGTAACCATCCAATCAGAAAGTCGTATCCATATAACTCACTTCCTCAAAATCCATTCCATATTTTCAAGGTTACCTTTACGCTAAAATAAGATATAATATAAAAGAGAGTTATTGTTATCTCTAATATGAACAACGAAAGGATCTTCACTCATGAAACGTAAAATATCTTTTATCTTTTTAATGTTAGCCATTCTGCTAACCAATATTGCTTTTGCTGCTACGCCTATCATTACCGCTGATAAACAGTATTTCGATGTTAATTCTGGCATGAATGTACTCAGTGGTAATGTACATATTGAGTATAAGGGGCGAATCGTTACAGCTGGGGAAGCAAAAACAAATCTCATTGAGATTTGGGGTTCAGGCGGAGTTACCTTTACCCAAGACAGCCTCTATTTTACAGGGAATACCGTCTATGTATATTTTCCCAGCCACAAAGCCCAAATCAGCGATGGAGTGGCTCTGTCCTGCACAGGATTAAAAATTACTGCGGATAAAGTTGACTTCAATTGGGATAACAAAATTGCAACATTCAGTGGCAATGTCAGCATACTACAAAATGACAATTCATGGACCGCTGACAATGCTAATTATAATGTCGCAACTGGCCAATTTCAGTGAATTTAGAATAAACAAATTCCCCTACCAAGTCGCAATGACCTGATAGGGGATTTTTTAAATCATCCTTTATTCATACGGGCTTAGGTTACATTTATTTTTCACTTCCATCGGCCATTCATATTCTTTGCAAATATACGTAATTCATCCTCATTTTCATCTTCTATACCGCCTTTAAGATGCGTTTCGGTATATTTAATGGGGTTCTCAACTGAACCAGAACGTTTCAATTCTTCATATAATTTTTGTCGTCCTTCATTGGATAGTTTTTGGACGAATTTATTAATCTCCGTCCATTCATCCATATGTTCTTTATCCATATAGTGCCTCCTTATCTAGTTCTATATTTAGTATCTCCCAATTTTCATAATATTTCACAATACTATTTTTATACAACATCTGGTAAAAAAAAAGTATTTATGCAATGCTAGATATAAGAAAAGCCATCCTATTCCGACGGCTTAAGTTAAGATGCAGTACTGTATGTTCATACTACTTATTTCCCTTAACTTCATCCCTCATACAAGTCACTTTATTTCCCCTAAATTAACCACGCTCAATAACATTTTAACCTGTTTCTTTGAATCATCTCCTGCAAATTCCAATGGGTCAAATAATAGTTTACTAAAAAAATCCATTTAGTAGAGCCTGAGGTTTACTAGATAACCGCGTAAATCCCATCTAATATATTCGTTCTTGCACTCATTTTACTCCTTTACAAATTATTACAAGGTATTTTATTCCTTCTGTCGAAGTGTTACCCTTAGAAGGAGGTGATCGTTATCGTTACTGAGTATTTCGTTTCTGTACCAGGAACCGAAGATATCGTACGGGACACAGTAGAAGCTTTTAAGCATTTTGGTTGGGGACTAGTTAGCGTTGAAGATATTGGGAAAAAGAATATTAGATATACTGTTGGTTGGCCCGAGCATAAAGGTGAGCCTAATTATCCGCCAAACATCCAAATTGAGAATAAGTAGTTTTTCTATCTTTTGTCTCGGAAATTAAATAGTCACCTTTAAATGTGTGCTTGCTGGTCTGAGCCTTGTTCGTTCAGGCCAGTTTTATTTTTGTCGATCATGTTCATTCACCTCGCTTAATCATTGTTCATCCCTATTGCAAGTAACATTATAATTACTTGCCCCGGCTGCCACCGGGCAATCACTACTCAAAGCACCATCAAAAAAGATACTTCAGCATTAAAACAATCTAAGTAAATCATTCACCGGGTTGAATAATGGTTATGTTTATTTTATGAATAGCAAAGTTAATGGAATCCAAAATTAAATCTATGTATAGAAAAAGAACCTACCACAACAGGTAAGTTCTTTTTGTTTGTTTTTACTGGCCATAGAACTATAAAATAAATATCATATAGCATGAATAAAAAATCATTAGTTATAAAACGACTATATTCCTGCTAATAATAAAGCTAATATACTCTTCCCATCGTTAATTGTACCATCATTAATCATTACTTTTATTTGCTCTTTCGTATATACTTCCACATCCAAAAATTCATCCTCATCAGGGCATTGCTTGGCTAATAATAACTGATCAGCAATATAAAGATGTATGACTTCATCCGTAAAACCAGGCGTAGTATAAATGGAACTTAGTTTTTTAATCCTATGGGCCACATAACCTGTTTCTTCCTCAAGTTCACGCCGTGCACACTCATCAGGATGCTCTCCCTTATCAAGTTTTCCGGCCGGTACTTCTAGCATGGTTTTGCCAACAGGATAACGATATTGCCGAACTAAGACAATATTACCTTCTGGGGTAACAGGTACAACTGCTACGGCTCCAGGATGACGAATGAATTCTCGGCTTGCTTCTTTACCATTTGGCAATTCTACTGTATCACAATATACTGTAAGTAAATTGCCCTTGTAAACGACTTTCGAGTCTAGATGCTTTTCAATTAAATTACTCATAAAATACCTCCACTTTTTTGCATATTCAATTACAGTCATACATATATTACCTCTAAAGGAGGGTTGTCTATGCAGATCACCACAGTAAATGGATTTTATTTTTTTGGTACAACAAGACAATTACGTTATTTTCTTGCTCATCTTTGTAATCATTATACAACGGTTACCCAATTGTTAAACAAAAAAAATTAAAAAACCCCAAAAAACTAGACGAATCTAGTTTTACGGGGTTATTTACATGTACAAGTAACACTATTCAGAATTATGCGCGCATTTCTAATCTTAATTTATCGGCAACCATTGCGATAAATTCGGAATTGGTAGGCTTACCCTTTTCTAATTTAATAGTATAACCAAATAAGCGATTAATCATATCCATATTGCCACGACTCCAAGCTACCTCAATAGCATGCCGGATGGCTCTTTCTACACGACTCGGTGTGGTATTGTATTTTTCGGCAATTCTAGGATATAACACCTTAGTTACGGCGCCTAATAATTCAATTTCAGAAATAATCATCATAATTGCATCACGCAAATACTGATACCCTTTTATGTGAGCAGGAATACCAATTTCACGGATAATATTAGTAACCTCAACATCGACAGGTTGTGCCTTAATAGCTTGGGCTACGACTGGACGTTGCATTGTGATGGTAGTCGCCAATTGTCTTATTCGGCTAGCTAGAACATCCATATTAAATGGTTTTAGTATATAATAATCAGCGCCCAATTCGACTACCCTCTGCGTAATACTTTCCTGCCCAAATGCCGTTAACATAATGATTTTAGGACGTTTACCTCGTAAGCCTTGAAGACTTTCCAAAACACCAATCCCATCAAGATGGGGCATAATAATATCCAAAATGACTACATCAGGTTTCTTCTCATCAATAATCGTTAAAATCTGTTCCCCATTATAAGCTACACCAACCAATTCGAAATCGCTTTGACCTGCCAGATATTCTTGAATGATTCCTACAAACTCACGATTGTCATCCGCAATAGCAACTTTTATTGTTTCTCTAATCACGTATTATCCTCTCCCTGCATTTTTGTATAAATATTCTATATTATAAGTCATTCGACAAACGCGCTCAATTACCTTTTTATTTTGGAAAAAAAAGCCATATTTTGCTTATTATTTATTAATCAACAAAATAAGCAGAAAATATGACTCTTTTTTGTTTAGCAGGTCCAGACCTCCACTCTGCACAAAAAAGAAAATCATGTCCTGGAGCTAATACTCCTCAGGGACGGCTAAGAGGTCTTGCAATACAAAACCTCTTAGCCGTCCCTTTAAATTTACCAATAACTTGCCAAAATTGCGAGCAGAGTATTCATGTAATCAAAATAGATTGCAACCCCTACCAAAATAATGGCAATGCCCGATATTCGCCGAATCCAAGGCAACCAGGAATAAATTGATGAAAGACGCAATAAAAACCTGTTGTACAAAAATGCCAACAACATAAATGGCAGACAAAATCCCATTGCATAAGCAAACAGTAACATAGCGCCCTGATTAACCTGTTCTTCGGTACTGGCATACATCAAAATGGATGCTAAAATGGGTCCAATACAAGGAGTCCAGCCAGCCGTAACGGCAGCGCCAAAGAGAAAAGCTCCAAACGGTCCGCGAAAAGTATAATTCAATAGTGGGCGACGTTCTTGCTGCAATAGGGATATTGTTAAAATGCCTGTTAGCTGGAGACCCATGATCATCATAAAGATAGCCCCTGTTTTTCGAATCAGTTCTTGATAGTTAAAAAATAGTTGACCGATAAAAGAAGCACTAGCCCCCATTGAAACAAATACCATTGTAAATCCACACAGAAAGAAAAATGAATTGCGTAATAAAAGCCACTGGCCTCTAGATTTTTCACCTGTCCTACTGCCACTATTGCCACCTAAAAATGCAAAATAAGTTGGTAATAAAGGTAGAACACAGGGGGAGAGAAGAGATGCGATTCCAGCCATAAACGCGGCGATCAGTGAAATCTCCATAATAGTATTGCTCCTATAAGTTGTTAATGAGGGATTCTAGTTCGGCTTTCGTTACTGGACCACTTTTACGAAAAGTAATTATGCCACTACCATCGACGACAATGGTCGTTGGAATAAATTTCACCTGAAATAAATTACCGATTTCCCCATTAGAATCAAGCAGCACTGGCAAAGAATAGCCATTTTGATACATAAAATCATTGACAAAACCAGCTTCTTCCCGTAAGTTAATTGCATAAAAGGCAACGTTATCACTATGTTGCTGAAAAAATGCATTCAACTCAGGCATTTCTCCACGGCAAGGCGGGCACCACGTCGCCCAGAAATTTATAATTGTTAGTTTATCAGATGGCATAACCGTAATACTACTGCCATTTAGCGCATTCAATGTAAATTGTGGCAGTCTTTTGCCAACAGTAACCCCTGTGTCTGATGCAGCGCTACAAATTGAGCCCACTACAACTAAAAATATGACGATAATCCCAATAATGATTTTTATTTTTTTCATTAAATCCTCCACTCCTATTCACTTTTTTAAATAAATCCCCCTCTATATCACATGAGTTCTTACTAATTCAACCCACTCTATTTTCTCAATAATACCATTATCCCCCTCACTGTGGAAGCATTATATCTGCGTTGATTTCCCCTTTAATAATTGGAAAATAATTCCAATTATTGACTCCTGCCTTAGTACCACTAAAGATCATTTAACTTTTCTATGAAATCCATAACCCAAATAAGCCTTATAAAATAGCTTAAAAAGGCTAAGCAACTAAAATAGCCTTCCACGCTATTATCTTAGTAAGACATCGCGTGAAAAGCTTCATAATCAAAGTTTGATAAGATTTCACATTTTCCCTAATACCTTAGGTACACTTATACCCTTTATTACATAAGATGTAATAAAGGAGAAGGAGGAATAAGTTATGTGGCGTAGTTACTCTCTGGCCGACAGTCGATATAATGGGTATGGGTATGGCAATGGGCACGGCGGATACTATATCGGAGGTAATAATGGTAGCAATTGCAACTGCTATAGCCACTCTAATGGTGTTTCTTGCCACTGTTCTGGCAATGGTGGTTGGGGTTGGGGGCATCCTTCTTGGCAAGGATGGGGGCCATGGCACCCTTGGCAGGGTGGTTGGGGACACCCTGGATGGGGTGGAAATTGGCATCCTTGGCAACGAAGTCATCGATACGGCGATTATTATTAAACTGATTACGAATATGATGCTATACTTCTCTAGTAGAGCGCAACAACATTTATATGCTTGTTAAAAAACTTATGCTAGAGACGTAGTTCAGCTGAAAAAGCACATAACAAGTCATACTTGATCCAAAACAGTTAAAATTATGTAACACCATAGACAGTACAGAGTTCATGGAGCTTTATACTGTCTATGGTGTTTTATGTACTCACTCAAGAATATAAACCCGGTGTATCCCTTATTCAGACGTAGCCTCGAAGGCTTCATGATCAAGATAATTATTTTCCTCTTGAAAGCAAACTATTTCTTCCACAAATCAAATTTTTTCGACTCGTCTCCTAAGGGAGTATTCTTCAGAGGATTTTCTAAAAGCTCACCAACTTTACCCTTAGCTAACTTCTTAATATCCTCAAAAGATTGGATATAATGTGACATATCCTTTGGCATACCGTCTTTAATCCACATTCCGCCGACTTTACCAATGGCATAAGTAACGCTCACTGCAATGGGTATTTGTAGCGGTGGGAAAGGAATCATCGTTGCCATGGTTTGTCCAATAACAGTGCCCGCAATACTAGCAACAAAGCTAAACATGGCTGATTCACTGAGTTTAACATCATACAACTTAGCTAAACGCATTAATAAATATATTTCATTCGCCATTAAACTTATACTACCAATCACAGGGACGATAACGATGACCCCCGCCCGAGCTGCCGCCCAACGACAGATTGACTCTGCTTCTTCATCCAATACTGCAATGGTTTCTAATTCTTTATCGAACATTTCCATCCCACATCCTTTCAACTTATATTACTAGGTAAAGGCACAGCCCCATATTCTTCGCCTGGTTGATTCAATAGAGACCATACAGATGTTGAGAAAAAGCATCAACTCTTTTGTATGGTCTATCACTTATTTTTATATTTCTTATTTCTTTCTGCAAAACAAGCTGTCCTTTTGAGCAGGAAGATTTCCTACTTTATTATATGTTACTTACTCATTTCTAGCAAGTTAATAACAGACCATAGATAGAATGAGCCCTTATAACTTAAGGGATTAAAGGCACAATTCATTAAAAATCATTCACACAATTATAAAAATATTAACACCGTCATAGTCCCCATTCACCAAAGCCTCTTCACTGTATTCTGATGTCTTCCTCTGGAATGAATGCTGGCAATACTTGGTCTGTATGCACTTTTTGTACTACGTTAACAGCACTCATTCACATATAAAGGAAACTCAATTCGAAACGTCACTTGTTGATTACAGTTGAAAAGATGAATCGTACCATCATGGGCATCAACAATAGACGAGCCTAAACTTCTACCTTAATCGGCTTTGCGTATTCCCACAGGCCGTGGATATTGCAATATGCCATAGCCACTAGTGTGCCCGAGCTATTTAGCTTTAATATTATTTGGCCGGAAGATTCACTATCTTCCAATCCTTTATGATGTCCTTTATCCGTTTCTCCATTAACGGCAAATTCCACTAACCCCATATCAAAAGCAAACTTGCCCGCATTCGGCTTAAAATAGAGCCGTATCCAGCAGATATGATGTTTGGTAGTGTTGGGATGCACATTTTTTTTACCAACTGAGACTTGTACTGTGAACTTTTCGCCAGCTTTAATACTTTTGGGTACCTCAATCACTGGTACATGTTTCTCCATTTTCCAATCGGCAATTTGGGTAATATTAGAAGATTTCATAGTATCCTCCCTTTGCCATTAGAACAAATTATCCTTGTATATTATAATGCAAAAATCATGCCATTCCTTGAAGTCTCTTATATCGTTAAGGATAAGCTATTTACTTTAATGAAATGCCCCTGTTTGAATGACGAAACCGTACAATAGTGTCCGCATTCGGCCATATAAAATACTTCGTTGAATCACTTCTTTGTCACAACAAAAAATATATTCTTTTCCCTAATTGCAAATACTAAAAAGAATATCATTGTACATTGCATTAGTACTACATACTCAAAGCAATGTCGTCTTTTCTTTATGCCTCATATTATACGCAAAAAGACGAGCCACCTTTTAGTAGGTTCTCTCGTCTTTTTTAGTATTCATCATATTTTTAATACAACGCCGCGTTAAAAATTCTCACAAATGTTTATCTCTCTGAGGAATATGGCGACGATTAGCCTATTTAGTCGTACTAGGATCATTATAAAAATACAAGAAAATGATTTATTTTTTCAGCATTTTCCCAATAATATTTTTAAAGCTTTTATTGATATTTTCAATGAAAACAAACAGAACAGGAATTAAAAATATCCCAATTGACGTAGCAGCAAGCATACCGCCTACAACCGCCGTTCCCATTGAAACTCTTGCCCCCGCACCAGCGCCAGTAGCCATAGCTAAGGGAATGCAACCAATGATAAAGGCCAAGGAAGTCATAATAATGGGTCGCAAACGTATTTTGGCCGCCTCAATTGCTGCTTGCACCGGACTCATTCCTCCATCGACTCGTACCTTAGCAAATTCAACAATTAGAATAGCATTTTTAGCTGCTAGCCCAATCAACATAATTAGCCCAATTTGCATATAAATATTATTTTCTAAGTGACGTATATATTGAAAGAGAAATGCACCGAAAATCCCCGTCGGCACGCACAGAATAATCGCAAAGGGGATACTCCAACTCTCGTAAAGAGCAGCTAAGCATAAAAAGACAAATAACAAGGAAAAAGCAAACAGAATGGGAGCTTTACCACCTGAAATTTTCTCTTCACGGCTCTGATCTGACCATTCATAAGTAAACTTATCCGGCAAAGTCTGCGTTGCCACTTGTTCCAAGGCTGCGAGGGCCTGTCCCGAGCTATAACCAAGGGTAGGATTACCACTAAGTTGGATTGTCCTGTACCCATTAAACCGTTGAATTACGGCAGGGCCACTGGATAATGTGGGCCTTACCAGAGTATTTAATGGCACCATTGTCCCACTTGCATTGCGGACAAAGAAGAATCGCGTATCATCCGCGTTCTTCCTAAATTCCGGTTTTGCCTGCATGACGACTTTATAGGTTCGACCGAAGTTATTAAAATCATTCACCTGTGATCCGCCCAGAAAAACTTGAAGCGTACTAAAGACATCCGTCAATGAGATGCCTAAGCTTTTGACTTTTTCTCTATTTACCTCATACCTATACATGGGAGTATCAATACGGAAAGTAGAATTAATGTTACCAATTTCAGGTCGTTGCCGAGCCGCAGCAATAAATTGTTTGGAAATCTGATCAATCTCCTCATCAGAACTGCCACCTCGATCTTCCAACATCATGGTAAATCCACCCCGTGAGCCGACCCCTGGTAAAGACGGCGCGTTAAACGACAATATTGTTGCTTCTGGAAAGTCTTTACTATTGGCAATCACTTTTTGAATTTCTTGTTCAACTTGTAAGTTAGAAGTTGTCCGTTCAGACCAAGGTTTAAGTCGCGTATAAAGAAAAGCTGAACTAGACTTATTGGCGCCCGAGAGGAAGTCCGATCCCAACATAACTGCTACTTCCTCAACACCTGGCTGAGAATGAATCTTGTCTGCTATTTGATTGGCTATGGCGCGAGTACGATTCATACTGGCGGCCTCGGGTAACGTTACAGACGTAATAAAGTATCCTTGATCTTCCTGCGGTACAAAAGAAGAAGGAACCAGATGTATTAAGCTACCACAGAGAATCACTAAGATCACTAATAATGCAATACATAACTTTATTCTTTTGGTAATCCGCTGTAACCCGAATCCATATTTTTCAATCATTCTATCAAATAACTCGTTAAATTTTTCAAAACAGAAGCCTAGCCTGCCAGAATGAGCAGCAGGATCATGGGGTTTAAGTAACAATGCACAAAGTGCTGGCGTCAAAGATAAAGCAACGATGGCAGATAATGCCATGGATACGGCAATGGTTAAGGCAAATTGTTTATACAACACCCCTGATGTCCCACCGAAAAAGGCTACGGGAATGAAAACCGCAGCAAGGACAAAAGCAATGGCAATAACGGGCCCTGAAACTTCGCTCATTGCTCTTATGGTAGCCTCCTTGGGATTAAGTCCACTATAACGTAAATGATATTCTACAGCCTCAATCACAACAATTGCATCATCAACGACTAGACCTATGGCCAGAACCATGGCAAACATTGTTAGAATATTAATGGAAAAACCCAGTGCCAAAAATGCACCAAGGGTTCCGATTAAAGAAACAGGTACTGCCAAAAGAGGAATTATAGTAGCGCGCCAAGTCTGTAAAAATAAGAATACTACCAATAACACCAGTAATAAGGATTCTAGTAAGGTAATCACTACTTCTTTCATGGATTCCCTGACAAACTGAGTATTATCAATAATTATTTTAGCCCCCATATCAGGGGGGAATTTTTTTGTATTTTTTGCAATAATTTGTTGACAAGCAGTAATCGTTTCTAAAGCATTTGCGTCTGTTGTCAGCTGAATTCGAAAGGTTGCAGATGGATGTCCATCAATATCACTATTAGAAAAGTAATTTTTACCGCCTAATTCTACTGTTCCTACATCCTTAATCCGTAATGAAGAACCATCTGCTTTCTCTTGAATAATAACGTTAGAGAACTCTTCCGGATCTAATAAACGCCCCTGTACGATGGCTGAGATCTGAAATTCTTGATCCGAAGGCGAAGGTAAACCACCGATGGTTCCTGCTGGTGCCTGTACATTTTGTTCAATAATCGCCTTGGAAATATCATCTGTTGTTATACCCAACTGGGCCATTTTATCAGGTTCTAACCACACGCGCATGCCAAAATCAGCACCCGATTCATTGATATTTCCTACACCTGGAACTCGTTTTAGATCTTCTACCAGATTTATGTCACCATAATTTTTTAAGAAGGTACTATCATAGGTTCCCTGTGGCGACCATAATGCAAAAACAAATGCTGTTTCTGGCGAAACTTTTCGCGTGATAATACCGCCTTTGGAAACATCTGAGGGCAAAGAAGCATTTGCTTGAGCCACCCGTTCCTCAGTCTGCACCGTTGCCATATCACCATCTTTTCCTAATTCAAATTTAACATTTAAATTATAGGTACCATCATTCCCACTCGTCGACAACATGGATACCATATTTTGTATTCCATTTACTTGTAATTCAATTAATTGGGCAACCGTCTGTTCGACGACTTTAGCATTTGCAGCTTGATAAGTCGTGGAAACATTAACTTGTGGTGGGGTAATTTGCGGATATTGGGCAATAGGTAAATTAAATGCAGAGATCAAACCAGTCAAAGTTATAATAATCGATAAGACAATTGCAAAAATCGGACGTTCAATAAAAAACTTAGCCATAAAGCACTTCCTTCACTTCTTGTAAACAAGTATCGATATTCCACGGTAACAAGCAACTTGCTGATTAATTCATCGGTACGATGAAGATAAAAAAAGCTACTAAGCAGAAGCCTGCTAAATAGCCTTTTCCCCATTATGTCGAATGTGATGGGTGTTGGTATGTAGCAGACTGGTTAGTAGTTGATTTTTGTAAACTAGGATAAAAGAATCTCGTTTTTGAGTTTCTTGAGTAGTGGTCTTTTCTGATAAAGATTTATGCTGATGTTGCAACCGTTGCTGAGTCGATGCACTACTCACTGAGCTAATCAAGGACATTAAATTTGCCACCTTTCAATATGTATACAGTATGCTACCATATAAATGTGACAAAACTATGACAAAGTATGGCAATTTTCAATATGTTTATAAGATATATTACGAGTTTACGTTTTTTAAAAGGAATTTTATTTTACTGAATCATGAATGTTAAGGAATATAGATCAAACCAGCTATGGAAGTGTCGCCTTCTTTAAGTAAATATGCTTTAAAATTTTGTAAAGCATTAAATGCCTGTGTAAAATTTAAACGTAGCCAAAAACGAAAGAATGTATGTGATTCTCCGCCAAAGATGGGTATTCTATTTAGAGTATATAATGTAGAATTTATCCTGTCTCGTCCAAAATTCACAGTAAAAGCTGCCCGATACCCAACTTCCTTTGTCAACTGAATGACTCGCTGATCGTATTCTCCACCGGGATAAGCTAAATAGTCCACCTTTTTACCCAGTCGCCATTCCAGCGCTGCCTTGGATTGAACTAATTGATTGCGAATATCCTCATCAGAAGCCTTAGGCAGTGAAATATGACTTAAAGTATGATCTTCAAAACTGATTCCCTTATCATCCATTTCTCTTATTTGATTCCACGTTAAATATTTTCCATATTTATCTACGAAATCAGTGATAATAAATATAGTCGCCGTTAAATGATATTTTTGTAAAATTGGATAGGCTACCCGGTAATTATCTTCATAACCATCATCCAACGTGATCAAGACAGGTTTCGGCGGAAGTGGTTTTCCATATTGCAAATAATCGGCTAGTTGGTCAGCTGTGATTCCGGTGTAACCCTCCTGAGCTAAATACTTCATTTGTGTTTCAAATTCCATAGCGCTCAGTGTTAATGCATTATGGTCCTCATTATTGATTTGATGATAGTTGAGAACTGGCACTCCTTGGAAATAATTGAAGGCGATATAAGCAAATCCGAATACTATACACATTAAAATGATACTTCCATATAAAATAGCTTTTTTTGTAACTATCTGCAAAAAAAATACACCCCTCTAATATTTTACGGTTATTGCCGCGCACTGTTTAGTCGTTTATATCAATATTATAAAATAGGAAGATGCTTTATGCAAAATATATTTAAACTTCAAGTAAAAGGGCAAACCACCCAAGCCATGTGACGAGGGTGGCTATTTTGTGTAAATCTCCTTATGAGATTTATGTGGATTTTGATATTTCTCGGCGAAGTTTATAAGTTTAAATTACATTTTATAAATAAACCAACTCTGTCGTGTTATCATACCCAAAAAGCTCTGCGTAACGTCCCCAACTGACGATCAATCGAATTTGGGTTTTGGCTACGTCATCACCAAAAGTACGAGCGATAAGTTCTTCAAAAAAACCTATATTCATACTTTTATTGGATTTTGATTGCAAAACATTAATTATTTGTGCCATAAATGGGACATTTTTTAATAATTGCTCTTTGAATAGCTCTTTACGCTGCAATACAGTGGCTCTCGCAAACAGAATACCTTCAGGCGTAAGTTCAATATCCCCCTCTACTACTTTAGCGAAGTCTAGTAATGAGGAAAACTCAAGGATTGGGAAAAAATCTTCGATATCCATAACCAAGTTATCCGCTAGTTTGTAGAGATCGGTTCTTTCGTTAAGGTCCTCTAATAATTCGAGAAAACCGGTGAGTGCACCAGCTGAGACATGGGGAAGCAACATTATCTCCTTGGGCCGAGAAATAAGGAGTCCGCTACGTCTCACCTCTTTCTTCGTCATCAAAGAGTAAATTTGATCTACAAGAGCAATGAAATCAGCGGCTTTTTTATCACGCCAGCGAGGAATATCAATCCCAATATCTTCTATCACTCTAGCTGGTTTGGTTGAAAGAATAATTGCACGATCAGCCATATACACTGCTTCCTCAATACCATGTGTTACTAAAATGATAGACTTGGTAGGAATTTTTTTATCTAGCCACAACTCCAAGAGGTCGCGGCGTAAATTTTCCGCCGTAAGAACATCCAAAGCGGAAAATGGTTCATCCATTAAAAGTACATCAGGGTCGTTAACCAAAGCGCGACCAATACCCACACGTTGTCGCATACCGCCTGAAAGTTCTTTTGGGTATGCGTTTTCGAAACCATCTAGACCAACGATATCAATCACCTTTAACGCCTTATGGCATTTTTCCTCGTTGGAAAGTTTCTTGGATTCTAAACCAAGCATTACATTTTCCAAAACAGTCAACCAAGGGAATAAAGCGAAAGACTGAAACACCATGGCAACCCCAGGATTTACACCTTGAATGGTATTTCCCAGATAGGTGACTATGCCCTTTGAGGCGGGAACAAGCCCTGCAATAATTCGTAGTAGCGTGGATTTTCCTGAACCAGACGGCCCAAGAATTGCAATAAATTCTCCTTCTTTTACTTCTAGGTTGATGTCTTCAAGGATCGTTGTATTCTCATGACCTTTAACATCAAAATTTTTATATATTTCTTTCACTTCAATTAATGATTTCATGTGTAAGCCTCCTAGTCCAGATGATATTTTGTTTCCGCAAGTTCATATAAACGTCGCCATAAGAACCGGTTTATTAAAACTACAAATAAACACATAACGGTAATTCCCCAAATGATTCCACCCCAATCACCCTGTTCAGTGACTTTACTAATATACGCACCAAGACCTGTCGCTACCAATCGTTCATCATGCCAGCTTACAATTTCAGAAACAATACTTGCGTTCCACGCGCCTCCGGATGCGGTAATGATCCCTGTTATCAGAAATGGGAAGATGCTTGGAAGAATAAGTGACTTCCATTTTCGCCAGCCATATAGTTTAAAGATAGCTCCTGCTTCATGCAAATCAGTGGGAATGGACATGGCCCCTGCAATAACGTTAAACAAAATATACCACTGGGTACCAAGCATCATGAGGGCAATTGATCCCCACTCAAAATTCACCTTATACTTTAAGAACAAGATTGTAATGAACGGGAATAACATATTTGCTGGAAAGGAAGCCGCAATTTGAATGATCGGTTGTAACACCTTCGCGATTCGTGGATTAAGACCAATCCAAACCCCAACTGGAATGGTCCAAAGCGCACCTAATAGAACAGCTATCATCACACGCCCCAGTGTATAGAACCCTAGTTGCGTTATTTTTAATAATGTATTGCTGTTCATCGAAGACACCAGTGTAAATGCTTGGTTTACAGGCTCGCCCATCAATTCCAAAAAAGCCACTACAAAGAAGAACTTAATCAACTTGCTAATATAGAGTGATTGGGGTACTCTTTTGAGCTCCCTTGAGACTGTCTCCCATAGGGATGCCATTCTATTCAATAGCAAGTTCATTACTTGCCAAAGAGGGGCTAGTAAAACGAGACGCAGCATCTTAATTAAACTGGAGCGATACAGCATATCATAGACAAATGAAGTGGGATAATCAACAGACTCTGTTAACTCCATTTTGAACTTTTGACTCCATACGACCAGAGGTCTCCACATGAGCTGATCAACAAGCACAATCATTAAAACCATGGTGACGACAGAATATACGATAGCCTGCATATCGCCAGCTTCTATTGCCGTTGTAAGATAAGAGCCAACCCCCGGCAAGCGTATATCTTGACCAAGTACACTAATTGCTTCGCTAGCGGCCAGAAAAAACCAACCTCCCCCAAAGGACATCATGCTATTCCAAACCAAACCAATCATGGAGAAGGGAACTTGGAGTTTTATAAAACACTGCCACCAATTCATATGAAGAACATCCGACACTTCCTGCAAATCCTTGGGAATGATTTTGAGTGAATTATAGAAACTAAAGGCCATGTTCCAAGCCTGCCCTGTAAAAATAGCCAAAATCGAAGCCAACTCAACACCAAGTAAACTTCCAGAAAATAGTGCTATAAAAGCAGTAATCGTAGCGGATAAAAATCCCAATACGGGAATGGACTGCAACATATCAAGTAACGGGATGAGTACCTTCTCAGCAGTCCGACTTTTTGCGGCAATATAGCCATACATAAGGGTAAATAGTAATGATGCTCCAAACGCAATAAACATGCGCAACAGAGAACGTCCTGCATAATAGGGAAGTATTGATGGATCAAGGACAATTTCAGGCTGATCGGCTAACGTAAAAGGCGCATTCATACTAGCACCCAAATTTAATACTGAATAGAGTGTCGCGAAAATAAAAATTAGGACAAGGGCGTCAATTAAGCTTAAACGATGTTTCGGTATATTTGTTAAGGAAAACGCCATAGATAGTTCCCCCTTGTGGTAAAAATATTCGTGAAATCATAGGTTGCGCCAATTACTAGCAACGTCATAAGTATTATATGCAGCAAACTATCCTCCGAATCCATCTGTACCACCATCCCTCAATAAATAAAAGACCTTCCTCTTCTATTTATTTTGGATAACTTAATCACTGGCGCCAAAATGCAATTCACTCCATATCATATAGCAATGTTCTATTAAGGAGTGGATTTGATGAGCAACCTGTTTTTGAGTATCTTAATTGCAATAGCTGCAAACCTTGATAACTTTGGAGTTGGTATTGCCTACGGAGTCCTAAAAATTAAAATATCACATAGTGCTAACCTTATTATTGCCCTAATATCCTTTCTTGCTACATGGCTAGCCGCTAAAGTTGGCGAAGTCATTAGCCTTTATTTAAGTCCCAAAATGGCAATTATCATAGGAGCACTTCTACTTTGCGGAGTGGGACTATGGGTTATTTCTCAACCGATTATTACAGCTTACAAAATGGATCAACCAATCATTGATTTACAAATATTTAAGACCAGAATCTATGTTGGCCCGGCAGAAATACTACGTTATCCGGAAAGAATTGATTTGGATAACTCAAGAGATATTGGTTATTGGGAAGCGGTATTACTCGGTATTGCTCTTTCAATAAATGCATTAGCAGGTGGACTTTACGCTGGTACTGCTGGTATATCATCATTGTTGCAAGGAAGTCTAGTAGGAATGATCAGCCTTTTCACGATAGGGATCGGATGCTATTTTGGCAAAAAATATGCCGCAGAACAGCTGGGTAACTATGCCACGATTGTCTCGGGTACATTATTAATCGTAATAGGTGTTCACCAATTATTTAATTGTTAAACTAAATCTGCTGGAGGGAAAGCATATACTTATATATATTTGTCACAGGCGTTTGCGATGACTAGAAGTCTAATCATAACTACTGAAAATAAGCCCTGCCCACCATGGTGGTACAAGGCTTATTTTCGTTGTATTCACTGTAAAGGCATCAACATGCATAAATTGCGGTATTTCCTCTCATAATCACACGTGCATAGGAGTGATACATTGTACCATCTTCTAATTTTTCCGCTGTGAATAAAGTAAAATGAATGACCCTGCCGATATCCTTATGATTGTTTCTATGATTTTCAATATCATAGATTGGAATTCTTTTATTAATAAAAGCTGGATCCAATCGATAAAAGAACCTGCCATTAGTCACGGGCAATGTACCTTGCTCAATGACAGCCCCTGGAGTAATGCAAGTATAATAGACTATGTCAGATGTCGTCGTTCCCTCAATTAGCAATCCCTCCGCCACTGAGAAATTCTGCTGATTTTTCAAGTTAAGTTTAAGACCCTTGCCAACCAGGCGTTTTTTTTCTATTACAAAAATATATCCTACACCTGGAGTCAGTCCTGGCACCCTTCCTTCAAAGCCTTGCCAATCTGACTTCACGGTATAACTATAAACGCCAGGCTGATCCAATTTCCACTTATCCCCACCCACAAAATAGCCAAATTTATCCCCCACCCCTTCTGCAACCTTATGCGTTCCATCAGGGTACTGTAAGGTAAACTGAATGCGGGCAGGTAGAATTGGATCAATTTGAAGAACAGGAGTAAATAAGGCTTCCTGTTCATACACCATCCCTGGACGAATAGGAACTAAGAAGAAACGCCCTAACTGTCCATCCGCTCCTGTTAAATCTTCTGATCCTGGGGCAATGACTCGATTATTATTACTCCCCTTCGGTAAAATAAATGCACTTGACATATAACCAGCATAAAGAGGTGACTGCCCCTTCTTTCTTAAAACCACCCCGCCAATTAAGCGATAGATATCCCCTTGCGCATCACCGTTGTTGGATGCGCCAATCTGCCCCCCGAAATTAGAACCACTCGTAGGCCAGTATGGTCCACGGACTCCGTCTTCCCCCACCAGAAAGCGGGAGGAAAATCCAGGTCTTGGCCCCGCTGCATAATAATAGGCTTGGTCTGTAATATATTCAGGATATACATGGGGGGATAATCCATTTGATGTCACTATTTGAACATTACTCACTCCAATTGAATTCAGCCTTTTATCATAGAGAAGATTTGTTCCCATTATCTCATAGGTTAAGACTGGTTCAATTTTATTTGCACCTTGTCCTTCGCTCGCAATCAGCAGAACATCTCCTGATTGGTAGGGATAGTTCAGATGTTCCAGGTGTCGAAAATTATCATTGAGTTCTATGTACCCTTCCTTATGAGTTTCACCTCTATCCACATATTGGTCATCGATCTTAAGCTTTTTCCCATGGGCGATTAGCTGCGTATCCTCAGGATAGACCACACCTGCGTGACGCATACTACAAACCCAGTAATGTCCATCACTATCAGTATAAGTCGCTAGAATATGTGCGTGATATTCACCTTGTGCATCTAAAACGAAGGGTTTCATTCCCTGTGCCGGCCCGAATGTTCCACCCGCTGACGCCTTACCACTATAGTCCAGTGTTTTTATTTGGGAAGTATTGGAGTTTGGATAAAGTTGCACTTGAACAGCTACATCTGCCGGCACAGCTGGAGAAAATCCAATATCTCTGCCATAACGAGTGCCAACCGGATATGACATTCCTTGGAATGTGGCCGTCCCCATCGTCATACGTTTAGCAATGTAAAAATGATAGGTTCCACCACCGTGATAACGATTGCCCCACACATCAGCAACCCACCCTTTAGCAATCACAGTATATTTACCATAAACAGAAGGTTTCCATTCCGTAAATTTGGGATTGCCAGTCGTAGGCCATTCACCTTTTGCTCCAATGAAAGATGATGTACCAAGATCTATTTCTTTTCCTGATGGTTCAATCACTCGCACTGATAATTCTCCTGATTCATAGTTCAAAGGAATATTGCTTTGCTTATCAATTGCATTAGCAGGAAAAACCGGTTCCAGACTATAACCGATTGGATTGCCATTGCCATTATACATAGGCAGTATGACTTCATCAGGGATAATATTTCGACTGGACAAGGCAAAACGTTTCTTGTCTTCATCAGCGATAACACCTTGATATCCATTTGAATTATAATGCCCCAATAACACCCAGTAGGCCTTTGGTGAAATACCTGTTGCATCCACGAATTTCCCATTCACATCTGCATTGCTACACAACATGGGCATAGAATAAAGCAATGAAATATTCTCTGGTTCTCTCTGTCGATCAGCAAACCCTTCTTTATTAAGACTCCAGCGGCGTTTATTACTAACAACTCCAAGATCAAATCGCAGTCGGTAAATACCTGGTGGGATATCTTGAGGGATCACAGCCTGCGTAGAAAATATAATGATGTTTCCCTTTTCATCTTGCTGTCCTTGACTTACTGGAACGCTTATAAATTCGTCAATCGGATTCCGGTGACGGCTACCAATGTGTTTACTGATTGCTCCGCTATTGCCACCTTCAATTGCAATACCTGTAGGGGTAATAAGGGTAGACATTTTCTCGTCACTGGGTAATCGCATCCATCCATTAGTGTCAAAACATCTCTCTGAAGTAACCAATAATACGTAATCACTCACTTTTAGTTCACCTGCTGACATTTCTGACAGAAGCTTAGTAGACAGCATCAACTCTACATCCACCTTAATTGTGTTACCTGGATGTAAATATCCTTTTGATAGAGTTACCTTAGCGGACCATGAACCAAAAGTACATTTTGAATTACTGGAAAAATTCATGCTTGGAGAGTTACCTTCTGCTTTTGCAAAAGACGGCCAGGAAATAGGAAGAAAAGTAGCGGCTCCAAGCATTGATGCCACCTTAATAAAATTTCTTCGACTGACATTTTTGTTCCACATATTCATAACTTCCTTCTTCACTATCTATCCAACTTACTCGTGAATCTATTGATCGGGTAGCATTTTTCCGTAGGTTTTATCCTCATCTACTACTATTAAAATTAAATCCTAAAGGCAATTCATACTAATTAATTTTATCAGCAATATGTGACAAAATGATGACAATTAAAAGCACTATTTGCCAATTGAAGACAAATAGTGCTTTTAACCTTGGACAGGAGTTCTTTATCCATCTATAGGTAATTTTGTTTGATCCAGTACAAAATTCGAGCTGCTTCGGTTATTGGCATTCGCGCAATTTCCTCATACTCATTAATCTTTCCGATATCCCACCAATCATAGTCACGCACAAAACCGTATATTGGGATATTTTCCTTAAGCAGTACTGGAAAAATGTCCCCAGGTAAATCTACCATTTCAGAATCTGGATGAAATCGCTGAATATAAAACATGATTCCACGATCTAATACATAAGCCCCAGTGCTGATGGGGCGATCGAGATTTGCCTTTTCATAAAATCCTGTAACGATGTTTCTTTCATCCACTTCTGCCAGCCCTACTTCCAAGCGGTATCGTGTGGAAAATGCGACAGTAACTAAGCCTTGGTGACCTTCGTGAAAAGCAAGCAATTCACTGTAATTGAGGTGACTAATCGTATCTCCCGGCACAACGAGAAACTGTTTTTCTTCTTCGCTAAAAAAATCTTTAGCCCGCCAGACCTCTCCGGCTTTTCCTGCAGGTGAGGCGCCATAGCTATATTGAATGTTTACCCCCCATCGGCTACCGTCGGCGAAATAGTTTTGAATTTGCTCGGCGAAATAACTAACAGCTATAACGCACTCCCTGAATCCATGAGATATTAGATGAAGAAGGACCCACTCTAGCAGAGGTTTCCCATGTATCGGCACCATTGGTTTTGGAATAAAATCAGTTATCGGCCGCAATCTGGTCCCTTTGCCAGCCGCCAAGATCAATGCTTTCATTGGAGAACCGCATTCCGCGCAACGAGCTTTTCGGCTTGTAATGCAGCCACTTCAGCACCACCATATTTTTCTCCTAGAAGCTTTAGTTTTGCGGCTTGTTCTCGATAGTTAGGCTCAGTTACGATGGTTTGGATGGCTTCAACCAACATTTGCGGGGTCAGGATTTCCTTATCCAAAACAATTCCCGCACCACTTTGAGCCAACACAGCCCCATTATCCTCCTGTTCACCCATGGAAGGGATCACCACCGCTGGCGTACCGCAAGCTAAGCAGGTCATTAGTGTAGATGAACCACCGTGAAAGATGGTTACATCACTAGCCCTGATCAGTTCGATGCCCGGCACGAATCCCCGAATGATGACATTGGTAGGCGGGTTAAATGACTTTATTTGGTCTGGCGAAATAGCAATGCCTGTGGCAATAACCCCTGTCAGCTGTGGTAAAAGTCTTAGCGACTTCAAGACCAGCTGAAGGAACTGTTCGCCAATAAGCGACGAGCCACCCCCGATGGTCACATATACCAACGTCTTATCGCCAGCACCGATATGCTTTTCCTTAAGTGCCTCTCGTGAAGGCATCTCATCGAGAGATTCTGTTAATAATGGTCCGGTAAAATTAATTTTATCCTGAAAAGCTGCAGCATTGGCTCCAAGACTTTCAAAAGTCACTCCACCACTAATTTCCGGCATTCCTTCCACCATAATAAGGTCCGCTGCCGCTAGGGAACTGGTGATTCGCTCCTTAATTTTGCTATCCATCAGCCGTTGAGTGAACATCACCATTGTTTTGGGACCGTGTGGCTGAAGGATGGTCAATAGGGAGGGAATGCCAAGTTGCTGTCCTACAGTCGGCCCGCTCAATGTACCACAAAGTAAAAGACTCGGCTTTTCCCGTCTGACAACTTCTGTTTCGATCTCCATCATCTTGGTCATGACCTGCTGGCTCTTAACCAACATCTCTTCCTGCTGTTCTGGGGTGATTGCCTGGTTGCTAAGGGGGTAATCAAACTGGGGCATATCAGATATTTCAATAACGTCAATACTGAAATCCTCAATAATGGGGATTAGTTTGCCACTGGCTAAAAATTTCACCTCATGACCACGACGCTTAAGAGCCTTGGCTATCGCTACCACGCGCATGGTCTGCCCCATGATCGTGCCCGTGCCCATCTGCGCCGTACAGAGAACTTTCATATGTATAATCCTCCTTTAATTCGTGGATGATTAAATGCTCTTGGGTAAGAAGTTCATCAAGCATCGTATGGAGATAATCCCGATAGTGCTGGTTTACTACACCACGCACTTCAGTCTTTGATGGGAATTCGCTAATGGCGGAAAGGGACGCCTTTATTGAACCGAAAGTATTACCTAGAACTACGGCTAATAAGGGATTATGAAGCTTAGCATAAGAATAGATAAATCCCGCTGAAGCTGAGTCCCCACACCCTACAGTATCTATTATCTCTCCAATATCCACTACCGGGACGTTTGCCCAAAATATCCGGTCATTTCGTCGCCAAGCAATTAAGGAAGATTGATCACCGAAAGTGATCCAACATGCGGATAATCCCCTACTTACTATCGCAGCTGAGTAATGTGCATAATCTTCATGTCTTTCCAGCAAACGCCCCGCAGCCCACTGGGCCTCCTTGTCGTTCATCTTCAGAAAATCAATGTTTTCCAACCACTCGTCAGCATGTTCCCATTCTTTCTTGTAACGGTTACTGTTTTCATCAATACCGGTTATCAACCCATGAACATCCAGAAAGATGGGCGCTCGGGACATTTTTCGAAATTCCCTTATACAATCAAGGGATATATCAGTTTCGTTCAACGGCATCAATATAAGATAATCACAATCCGCCACCAACTTCAGCTCCTGGAGAGAAACCGGTGTCATCGTGCGCATCTGATGACTCATTCGTTCATGATCGTTAATAAGGCTTAGTTCAATCTTGGTCCCTTTGTTACATGATGTATCAAAGATAGGCATTCTGATATTTGGATGTTCAAGCAATTCGCGAGCTTCGTTTATATCCTCCGGCGATAAATGAGATAAACATACGACACAGTCAGCCGTTCCCTCTAGTAACTTTGCAAGTACTAATGCACTATAAGCAACAGCCCCTAATCTACTAATAACTTTACCATCTGCCAATACCATCCTGTCTTTCGATATTGGCCCTACAATACCAATCTTCATCCGATTGATTCACCTACCTAAATCGCTATCATCTTATTATTTCCAAAAGATCAATAACCAAACATGAAAATAAATTCATATCGGTTACATTCATGACCCAGTCTATACCTGTTATCCATGGTACTTTGCTTTTCCGGGGGATCAGCCCTTATGTTTTGGAATCTCTCCCTCTACTAAGTCGGGCACTAGCTCTGCAGCTAATTCTACATTGGCTGCGCCCCCCTCTGCAAAAAATATGACTCCCGCATCTTCAATCTGAGATTTTGATTCTTTTTTAACGATAGGGATATTGCCAATGAACAGGCTGAATCCTACCCCAGCTAACGCGATAAACATGGCCGCTAAGAATACAATTTGTAGTGATTCAGCCAAGGAATTTTTCAGAGCAGGCAAGAAAAGCTGTTGCAAATCTACAGGAATCATCCGAAGAGTTTCTGGGCTAAGCAGTAAATTGAATAAGCTATGGGGATCAGAATAAGCTTTTTCTAGCATCACACTAATTGCTCCACTCTGTAATTCGGGAAGAGTCGCTACTGTTGGAAAAAAGTCCTTAGTCATAACTTTTATGGAATAATTGTTGAATAGCACACCAAGAATGGTCATTCCTAATGTACTACCAATACTGCGTGAAAACTGGGTTACTGATGTAGCAACGCCACGCTGTTCAGGTGGAAACGCATTTTGCACCGCCAGCGTAACCGTAGGCATAATTAAACCCATGCCAAACCCCAGGACGATAAGATATAAGACTGCAACTTTCAAGGGAGTACCTAGAGTCATGGTGCTTAGGAGATAAAATCCTAAGGCCATACAAGCCATGCCAACTACAAATATTACACGAAGACTTGCTTTATTTGCCATTCTTCCACCGATTATACTCGCTATAACATTAGAAAACATCATCGGAAGCATCATATTGCCAGATTGCGTAGCGCTAGCACCTATGACTCCTTGCCAAAATAAAGGTGTAAAAATTAGCGCACCAAACATTCCTAGTCCCATCAGAAATCCTATAATATTTGAAATTACGAAAACCCTGTTTTTAAATAATTCTAAACTTATCACAGGTTCTTTTGCTGTTTGTTCTACTAAAATGAAAGATACCCACGATGAGAAAGAAATCAAAAAAAGCATACCAATCTGCCATGAGAGCCATGGGTAATCTGTGCCACCTAGGTTCAAACCAAGAAGGAGGCATAGGGTGCCCAGTATTAGGCTCATTGCCCCGAAGTAATCAATGGCCACTTTATCTTTTAGACGTTTTTCCCCTCGCAGTCCAATATAAATTGTACTTGCTGCTAGAATTCCAATGGGTATATTGATAAAGAAAACCCAGTGCCATGAAGTATAGTCAACTATCCATCCACCTATTGCCGGACCTACAATGGATGAAAGCCCAAACACGCCCCCTATCAGGCCTTGCCATTTACCGCGTGTTTCAGGTGGAAATATATCTCCTATAATTGTCATCGCAAGGGGCATCATAATTCCGCCCCCAATGCCTTGTACACCACGATATATAATTAACTGAGTCATGGAATAACTGGTCCCACATAGGGTCGATCCAATCAGAAAGATAGCAATTCCGGTTACGTACACCACGCGACGGCCATATAAATCCGCCAATTTCCCAGCGATAGGAACAACGATGGTCGATGTCAGCATGTAGGCAGTAGTCACCCACGTCATGATGCTTAAACCACCTAAATCACCGATAATTCTCGGCATAGCAGTGCCTACAACTGTTTGGTCAAGGGCCGCGAAGAAAAGGCCAAAAAACAAACCTGCCAATAAGATATTATGTTGGGTTTTTGAATGCATAGAATGATTCCTTTCGTTACTAATGTTCCAAGCTCTCAATAGGTTACCCAAATTGTCCGTAATCTATCATGGACTTCAACAGAAACTTTCAAAATACATTTCATCCCTTCTCCCTGAATAAGAGAAAAAGTGAGGCAGTTTTTCTGCCTCACTTAAACAACCTTAATTTTCCACCTTATCCAATGAAGGATTTTACCTTTTTCTATCTACTTTCCTTTTCCTTAGATCATCTAATAGGGTGTATACAACCGGAACAACGACTAATGTTAAAATGGTCGAGGTAATCAATCCGCCAATAATGGCATGAGCCATAGGAGCCCGGGATTCCGCCCCTGGTCCAATTCCTAAGGCTAAAGGTAACATGCCAAAAATCATTGCCGTTGTTGTCATGATAATTGGGCGCATTCTGACAACTGCGGCTTCAACCAATGCCTGGTTGCGCTCTGTCCCCAACTCAATACGTTGCTTAGCAAAGTCAATCAGCAAAATAGCGTTTTTGGTTACGAGACCCATGAGCATAATAATCCCGATCAGAGACATCATACTCAGCATACTATGGGCTAGCAGCAGTCCAAGTATAGCACCAATAATTGCTAGTGGTAATGCTAGCATAATGGCAAATGGATCAATATAGCTTTCAAATTGAGCGGCAAGTACAAAGAAGATAAACATCACTGCCATTGCCAACGCCATTAGGATACCTTTAAAAGCATCAGCCATTTGCTGTGATTGACCGGTGGCAACAAATTTGTATCCCTCTGGCAGTTTCACTTCTGTTAATTTTTTATTGAGTGCTGTATTAAAATCGCCAAGAGAAACCCCACTTAGATTTGCTGAAATGGTGATTTGCTCCTGACGGTCATAACGTTTGATTTGCGTCGGACTTGTGGAATATAACATCTGAGTGACCTGTGACAAAGGTACCATGACCGTTTGTCCATTTTTGTCGTGATTGGAGCTTGCAGCATATATATTATTTACATCTGCCAAACTCGTGCGATCACCAGGTGCTAAGATAAGGCGCACATCATAGGAGTCATTGTCATCTCGATACTGGGTTACGACGGTTCCGTTAAACATTGTTTGAAGAGTCGTGGCAATATTGGAAGTCGATACACCAAGATCTGATGCCTTGTCCCGGTTCACTACGATTTGAGCGTCAGGCTTCCCAGCTTCATAACTTGAAGAAACATCAATGGCACCAGGTGTACTTTCTACAATTTTCTCTACTTGTTCAGCTATTTCAGCTAATGTATCCAGGGACGTTCCCTGAATAACAAGTGATATTGGCTTACCACTTGACATCCCGGATTTTTTTGAAACACTGACTTGTACCCCAGGGATGCCACTTAATTTTTCACGAAGAATTGTCGTAATCTGGTTATCACTGATCTTACGTTCACTTTTCGCCGTTAATTTTGTCAAAATGTTAATGTTGTCTATATCGGCAGAACTATAGGTCAACGTCACTTCCGGTATGGTGCGGATAATTTGGGACATGTTATCGGCAATTTGGCCGACAGATTGTGGGCTCTTACCCGCATCAACAATGGCCGATACTGTAATTTCTCCAGCATCTGAATCTGGAACAAAGGTTGAGCCGAGGGAAGGTACCAGCAACAAACTGCCGACAAATAATGCCGCTGATAGGACCATTACTTTTTTCCGATGTTCTAAGGCATTTTTTAGGAATTCGCCGTAACGCCCACTCCAGTACTCAAACTTCTTGTTCCATTTTTCCCACACTCGGCCTAATCGCCCCTTAGCGTCCTGATGACTCCCCGTTAAATAAGTTGCCGATAACATGGGTGTCAGTGTAAAAGCTACAAATAAGGAAACCAAAACACTGACCGCCACCGTAACGCCAAATTGTTTGAAAAACTGTCCAACAATACCTGTCATCATACCTACTGGCAAAAATACGGCTACCAGTGTAAGGGTTGTTGCCGTAACAGCCAAACCAATTTCCTCTGTCCCTTCGGAAGCAGCTTGTTGTTTATCCTTACCCATCTCTAGATGGCGCACAATGTTCTCGATGACGACAATGGCATCATCAATGAGCAGTCCGACTGCTAAGGATAAGGCTAATAATGACATGGTATTCAGAGTATAATTTAAAATTTTCATAGCGAGAAAGGAGGTAATAATCGAAGTTGGAATGGCAATGGCTGCGATCATCGTACTGCGCCAATTACCCAAAAACAGAAACACGATGGCAACTGCCAGCAATCCACCTAGCACTAAATTAAATAATACGTCGTTAATGGAATCCTTAATATTTTTGGAATTATCTCTTACCATGACGAGCTCCACACCGGGCGGCAACTCTTTTTTGATATTTTCCAACTCTTTTTTTGCATTTTCAACAACTTGTACTGTATTGCTACCCGACTGTTTCATAATATCCAGACCAATAGCCGTTGTATCATTTAGTTTTGTCACAGTAATAACATCTTTAGTTGTATCCTGGACTTCAGCAATATTTTTCACGTAGAGTTGCACTCCATTGCGCTGAGCAATGGGAAGATTGAGCAGCTGATTCGGCGCGGAAATATTACCGATCGAGCGTAAGTTGGTCTCCCGTTTGCCGTCAGTCACCTTACCGCCTGGAGTGTCCATATTCTCACTGCGGATACTGTTTAGCACTTCATTAACAGTCAGATTATAGGCAGCAATTTTATCACTATCCATATTGATTTTAATTTCACGATCCACACCACCCTGGACGTTAACGGCTGCTACGCCGTTGATTGCTTCTAATCGTTTCACCACCATATCATTGGCGATAATCGTCAGCTCCCGCGGGCTGAGATTACCTGTCACTGAGATGGAAGCCACGGCTGTATCGGAAGGATCAAACCGGGTGATAATAGGAAGATCTGCCTCATCAGGCAAAGTACCTTGCATTCTGCCCACTTTATCACGGACATCTTGTGCAGCAGTTGCTGCTGAAGTTTCAATAGTAAACTGGATAACCGTTGTAGAGACCCCTTCTTTTACAGTAGAAGTTACATGATCAATCCCTGGAACAACACTAACTGTTTCTTCAACTTTTTGGGTGATTTTTGATTCAACCTGCTCCGGCGATGCACCAGGATAATTGACGGTAACAGCTACAACTGGGATTTCAACGTTTGGATATTCATCCACGTTTAGAGATACATAGCTAAATAATCCTAAAACGACCAAGGCTAAAATGATCACTGTCGCAAAGACTGGACGTTTTAAGCTAATCTCTGTCAATATCATGGTTATCTCCCCTATTCTACGATTTGAACTACGTCACCGTCTTTAAGTTGGCTGACATTGCTGACAGCTGCCTTACTACCTGGCTGTAGCCCGGATTTAATTTGAATGACCTCACCTGTGGCAGTGCCAATCTCAACTTGATGGCGCACGACTTTATTATTCTCCACGGTAAATACATAGTAGATACCCTGTTTCTGAATGACTGCCCCTTGGGGCACCGTCAAAATCTGCACAGCATCACCTGTGGCTAACTGTATTTTACTAAACATACCAGCTTTTAAGGCACCATCTGTATTATCCACCTTTACCTTAGTACGAAACATCCGATTGGTTGTGCCGGCTTCAGGATTGATTTGATCAACAATGCCCTCAAATCCTTTACCAGCATAGGTATCAACCGTCACGACTGCCTTCTGACCAATATTAACCAAGGATAAATCCTTTTGTTCAATATTAACAACGGCATAGACTTGGCTAATATCCTGAACAGCCATAAGCGTCGCACCAGGAGCAACAACTTGGCCAACCGTTGCTGTTACGTTAGCAACCACACCATCTACTGGCGCTGCAATAACACCATAACCATACTGTTGTTCAGCACTACTCTGACTCGTAGCTGCACTTGACAGATCTGCTTGAGCAATTTTTTTCTTAGCCTCAGCAGTATCTAAGGTTTGCTGGGAGATGGCTCCTTGGGTATAAAGTGTCTGATAACGCTGATAATCACTTTTTGCCAATTCATAATTGACTTGAGCTTTGGTTACAGCATCTTGGGCTGTGCGTACAGAATTTCCTAGCTCCGTACTTTCTAATCGAGCTAAAGGATCACCCACATTCACATGCTGCCCTTCTTGTACCATGACTTGCTCAATACGCCCCGCCAGCTTAGCACTGACAATCGCCGATGTTTTTCCTTCAATTGAGCCATTCAACATTAAATTGGGAACTGTATTTATAAGCTGCGCTTCGGCAACTTTTACGTTAACCATAGCGTTATTGCTTTGCACTGGCGCTTTTCCGCTGGAAAATGCGCCGCTACGAAAAACTAAAAATAGTCCAATAAAGACTACAACTGGAATGACCCAATACTTTACTTTGAAACCCTTCATTATATATAACCTCCTTCAAAATTACAGCACTTCATGTTAAGTAAACTATTTCAATACATACCTACCAGTCGGTATGTATGCGTTAAAGGAACAAACTTATTCCTTTGAGATATTCCCCTCAATAATTTTCCAAATCGTATCGAGAAGTTGCCCATACATCGTAGGGGTAATCAGGTTATTACCTAGAACATTCAATCCACTAGAAATAGCCAGCACAATCGTGGCTAAGATTTGAGCATCTAAGTCTAGCCTAATCTCCCCTGATTTTTGTGCACCCTGCAACTTCCCTTTAATTGTATCTCGTAATTCTAATTGCGCTTGGTCAATTTTCTCTTGAATTTCTGGGAAATTATGCATGATTTCGAGGGCCAGACTGGCATTATTAGCTCGATAATCCCCGTGATTAATATTAAGTAAATGTTCAATGTAGACTTCTTGTTCTCCGCCTAACATGAATTTTAAAATTTCATGAAAACTGTTCTCCTTGCCAAATAAGTCAGCGTACCTGCCTGCAAAATGATCAAATAAATAGCAAATAGCAGAATGAAATAGCTCTTCCTTACTTGCAAAATAGTGATATATTCCGCCTTTAGTAATGCCTATCTCATTTGCTACATCAACGAGAGACACATTCCTGTATCCACGTAACAAAAATAATCGTAGTGCAGCGATCATTATATTATTTTTAGTCATATAAAAATCCATCCCCTTTATGAGTACATACCTACCAGTCGGTATGTACTCATTATTACAGAATATCAATTGACTGTCAACAACAATATTTTCTCCATTATCAGCCTTGATCTCTCATCATGTTTCGTATGTCCTTTTCAATCATAAAGCATCCTTCTCAACTTTTTGTCCTTCACAAATAACGCAACCTTTCACATTAAAGTCTTTTAATGCTCTTAAATAAGCGTTATCGTTGAAATCACATTCGTGCAAAGGAAGATGATTTTTCTCGCCTTTCTTGCTGTACTCGACTCGCCCTATCAACCCTCCCGGCTTAATCTGATATCGTGAGTTTATTGATGTCTGAATGACAGACATACCTGTTCCGCGCACTGCTAGAGGACAGGCCACTAGCACACGTTTATATATTATTTGTAATTTTCTTATGCGTTTTTTTCTTATTAGTGGTTTTACATGTAAACTCGTGAGACATTACGCTTATATTTCCGTCCACTTCTAATACTGCTAAATCTACTTGCTCTACCACTGCTACTCCGTGTTCTCTGATTACTTCCATAATTTCCTTAATAGAAATTTGAGCCTCAATCATATTTTTTTGGTTAAGTTTACCACTATAAATTAAGAGTAATGGTTCTCCCTGTACTAACTTATTAAATTTAGGAAAATAATACATTATACGTTTAAATAAATAATTTACAATGAATAATGAGGTTGCTGCTACGATTCCACCACCTAATGATGAATCCGTACCCACCATTGCATTCTGAACAGCGTTACTTATAAGTAAAATAAAAACTAGATCAACTACAGATAATTGGGCTAATTCTTTTTTCCCAGACAATCTTATAGCACCTACAATAAAAATATATACACTCACGGAGCTTAAAATAATTCCCCAATATGAAAATATTAGTGCTATCATAATCCACCTCTAATTAATAAATTATTATTAAAATTGAAATCTTAAATAGAATAAAGGGAACAAATAAAAATAAACTCTTTAGGTTGATAGTAAACCACCCTAACCGGCTCAGTAGTAGTTTTCCGAAAGGTCCGCCCCCTTCAAAGATCTGTTGCTATTTTCCCTTTCAAAATATCTTCATTCATATCCATCACTCCTTTTGTTTTGTTTATTTCAATGAGAATACACCTTGGTAACTATTTACTCACCCCAGTATCCTTGACGAGGATACTGGGGTGATATTTCTAGCCCCCTACAAGGAACGCCGTCTTGAAATTAAGTTAACTACAAAGGCTATGACGGCAAGTACGAGCAGAAGATGGAGCAGACCACCCAAGGTATATGAAGTAAGCATACCTAACAGCCACATCACTACCAAGATAATAATGATTGTATTCATATCATTTTCCTCTCCCTTATTTGTATTTATAATTCAGCGTTGTACTTCACCTTCATTTTTTCAGTTTCATTCTATATTGATTGTTCCGGCTTGAATATCTCTTCTGAATTTAAATCCTGTACGAACGGGCTTACTACTTAACTTATGCAATAAACGTACCAACGGCCTTATCCACCCATAATCCCTGTTTCACCTGAATTGCCAAAGAAAATGACTCGTGTCAACCAAAACCATTTGGACTTTTACGTACTACTAAAACGCAACTATTGCACCTATTCGTTCAACTCTCCTGCATAGGCCACCTTGTGCTAACAGAATGCTGGTCGGATTAAACTCTTTAAACACCAGTTATACAAACGTAGCCATGCTTAAAAATAGCAGACAAAACAAAAAAGTAGCATCTGCTACTTTTTACATTTGTATCTGCCTTGCATGAAAAAACATCGATCATTATCACTTCAAATAAATTGATGAAGTATAAGTACCCCGATTAGGCCAATTACCGACAAGATACAAGTATAGGTGGTCCTAATTTTAATAGCTTGGGCAACTGGTATATTGAAATATTCTTTAAACATCCAAAACCCTGGATCATTAACGTGGGAAGCAAAAATACTACCTGAAGATGTGGCAAGAACCATAAGTTCTGGGCTGATTCCGCTAGCTAGCACGATGGGTAATACAATCCCTGAAGCTGTAGTAATAGCAACAGTAGCCGAACCTACCGCAATTCTCATAACAGCAGCAATCCCCCAGGCAAGAACGATAGGAGAAACAGCTAGGCCGCTCGTCAGTTCGGTAATCGACTTGCCAACCCCAGCATCGACAATTACTTGTTTAAAAGCACCACCGGCACCAATAACTAAAAGAATCATAGCAATAGCCTTAATTGAAGCCCCCATACTGCTTACAACCTCGCCAATGTCTCTACCACGGTTTGTTCCAAGCAAATACATACTCAGCATAACACTAAGCATTAACGCAATCGGAGCATCACCAAAGAAATGAAGATAATGCAAAATCGGATCCTTTTTGTTTAGTACGAGGTCTCCCATCGTGGAAGAAGCCATTAAAACAACAGGAACTAATGCTGAAAACATACTCACCCCGAAGCCTGGCATTTCTTCGTCTTTAAAGACTTTTGAGGTAACTAGCCCTGCTGGAATTGAAGCTTTAACAGAAAGTACCCAATTGCTTCTTGAATAGAAAACCCCTACAATTACAGCCGCTGGAATAGCAATCAGCAAACCTAAAAACAGTGTGTGTCCCATATTTGCACCAAATATTGTACATACGGCGGCTGGTCCAGGATGTGGCGGCAGGAAACTATGAGTTGTCGATAAACCGATCACTGCCGGCAAACCAACATACATAAGAGGTAAACCTGTTTCAATAACAATGGTACAGATAATAGGAAACAATACAATAAAACCAGCTTCAAAGAACATTGTTATCCCGACAATAATAGACGTAAGAATCATGGCCCATTGCACATTTTTTCTTCCGAACATATTGATAAAGGTCATCGCAATCCGTTGAGCAGCGCCTGAATCTGCCAGTAGCTTACCGAGCATAGCGCCAAAAGCCAGAATTAAAATTAAACTATTTAACTGTCCGCCTATACCTTTATAAATTACACCAGGAATTTTATCTAATGGTAAACCTTCCATAATTCCGACGACCACTGACACAAGAATTAAGGACATGAATCCATCCCATTTTAATTTTATCATTAAGAATAAAAGTAACAAAACACCAAATCCAACAATTAATAAAGCCATGCAAATCCCCCATTTCTTAATTATATATTTTAAATTTTCACACCAGTTAAAATTATAAGTTAATTCAATACAGTCTCCCCTAGCATGTCTCAAATAAAAGAATACTTATACTATCCATTGCCCCCATAAATAAGCAAAGAAAATGCCAATAATAAAGTAGCTCAGACTATATCGCCAGTTCCAAGTAAGTGCCACATCACTGGCGTTGGCACCAACAAATTTACCGATTGTCATAATCACACCGGCAAAAGGTGAAACCATATAGGAAATACTCCCCCCCAATGCCAAACATAAGGCAATGGTTGTCGATGAAAAAGGCAAATTGAGCATGGTGAGTATTTTACCAAACATTACGATGGTAATAAAGGGATGAATAGCCAGCACAGCAGCGCCTATTATCAAAAGCGGAATAGCCACAATAGCAAAAATTCCTAACCAGGTAGCCAAGCCTTGAACTTCAGTCTGAATTAATCCTAATATTCCTGATTGTTCAAGCGCTGTTGAAAAAATGCCCATGGCGATAAAAAATGGGGCTAAATCTCCGGCTTTGATAATACCATTTCGCCAATAATCTCCAACTGCAGTTTTTAACACCGGTTGGCGAAAAAACAACGATAACCAGGAAAAGCCCACTATAAGCCCTGCCAAAATAATGCGATTGGAAGAATTACCAATATGCATTTTATCTAAAACAAAAGTCACTAGAATCAGCCCCAAAACTACCAAAACAATATGAATTGCCTTGCCCGGCTTCTTTGCTGCACCACTTGTGTCAGCCAGTTCAAACGCTTCTGAATGCCCTGCCCGCAGCTTTACAAAGCGTTTTCTTTCTAAAAGATAAGATAATACCACCCCCAATAAGCTTAGTATGACACCAGGAATAAAAACCGCCGACCAACTTACCCCTGTTGCCTGTACTACTAAAAATAGATTAATAGCTCCCGGAGCCCATAAAGAGGCAAGCGCATAGCCGCGGGAAGTAGCAGTCGCCATGAATCGTTCATACTCTTTTACCCTTCCCTTTAAGGTCTGTTCCATCAAAGATACCATCACAGGGATGGCTCCAAACATCAAAAAGCTAGTAAAAACATGGGTTGCTGCTGTTGTAAATAAGAAGAGCCCTTCTTCACTTTTAAAAAAACGATTGACCCAATACCGAATCGCGTTATTATACTGCCCAACTTGGATAGGAATAGAAAAAATCTGCATCATGACAAGGATAGCTATGATATTTGTCATGGCTCCTGCACCTATCAGCCAGACAGATAGAGGTTTGTCAAAATAAAAAAGCATCGCTGAACCGCTCAAAAGGAACGTCAATGTCGCTTTCCGATAACTTTTCCCCATCAGCGTTAAGCCACTGAGCAAAACAATAACAGCACAAATTCCGATATCCACTGTCAAATCGCCATGAATAAAAGGCTTAATTAAGTGAAGGCATACTAAAAGCCAAACAACAATTTTAAAGATCAACGTCATTTAAATCACACCATCATTTCCCAAAGAAAAAATACTTAACATTTACTCCTCTCTATTTCTTAACAAATTCTGTAGTAATGTCTTTTATGTTCTTTCAAACAACCCAAACTCTTTCTTTTCTACACATAATATATTAATGCAATAACCGTGCCATTCTGAAAAGCCAGTATTTTCTCAATTTTTAAAATAGAATTTCCGCAACACACGATGCAAGATGCACTATACATTGCAGAAATTGCATTATGTGTTGCAAATTCTTTATAGAGCTATACTATCAGACTTTAATTTTCTATATAGCAGACTTTAATTAATCCCAAGCCATTGGAAGCTTCTTTCTGATTAATGTTCTTTCACAATTGTCTAGTTTTAACGCTGGTCCCATTCAATTTACCCAGGTAATATAAGAATTGCTAGGCTGTTAAAATTATTCTATTGCAGTCAAAAACAAAAAAGTAGCATCTGCTACTTTTCAAGTTAATAATTCTGCTATTTTTTTTGCAGCTTTCTCTTGCTGTTCTGGCATCACATGGCAATAAATTTGAAATGTGATTTCTATGTTGCTATGCCAATCCGTTCTCATAAGGCCTTTATATAAACTCTCGATGTGGGGTAACGCCTTGAAGGCTTCTCTTTAATACTCCGACTAGCATGAATATACGCTTATGAAATTCTCAGATATACTCGAAAGAGCTTATTTATCGTGTTTTAGCTATGTTCTTAAAAAGCAAGTTCACCTTCTGTTGGCTAAGATTAATTTTTCCAGGGATGCCAAAGGCGGTGATAGCCATTTATCGCAATGAAAAATCATCTGTGCTTGGATCGAAATATCTATACCATTCCAATTCAATTTAACTAGTTCGCCACGTTTTAGTTCTTCTTCTACGACAATTTTAGGTAACAAGGAAACACCTAGGCCATTTTTAACGCATTGTTTAATCGATTCAAGACTACCAAACTCCAAAATTGTATTAGCCTTTACCTGTTCTTTCTCCAATAAACGTTTCAAATCCATTGGATATCCACAATACCCTTCTGGTAAAAGAAGAGTTTGCCCTTCAAGATTTTCTAGTTCCAGTACTAGTCCAGTAGACAGTTCATGATCTGGCGATACAATAAATACAGTGTCACCGCGAAATAGTTCAATTTGCCGTAGTTGTTGCTGCGCAGATTCATCATTAAGACTAAAAGCAACGTCAATAATATTTTGCTGTAACCACTGGGGAAAATCAATACAGTTACCGACTTTGATATTTATTTGTACTTTTGGATAAAGTAACCGATAAGCTTTTAACAACGTCGGCAGCCAGAAGGCACAAAGTGTTTCAGCAGCTCCAATATTTAACGAACCCGAAACTATTCCGTTATCACTGAACAAATTTTTAAGTTTTTCAGCATCTCTGACCATATGCTCAGCAAAAGGAATAAGTGTTTTCCCCTGCTCTGTCAAAAAAATTTTTCGGCCAATTCTTTCAAATAGTTTTGCACCAAGATATTCCTCTAATCCGCGAATTTGCTCTGATATCGTCGACTGAGAGTAATTAAGCATTTGGGCAGTTTCCCCGAAGTTAAGCAACCGAGCAACAGTAAGAAAGGTTTCTAAATGCTTGACATACATATTATCACTTCCATCGGCAAAATCGATTGTTTCAATCAAAACAGTCGACTTATCAAATATTATATTCTTATGATAAGATATAATCAACTTCTAGGCAAGAAAAATTTGGTTAGTAAAGGGGAGTCACTCATGCAAAGACAAGTCGAACTCAGAAAAAGCATTACCTGGATTCAGGGGGCAGCCTTGACCATTGGGGCTGTACTCGGTGCAGGCATTCTAGTCCTACCAGCTATGACAGCCAATATCGCTGGACCAACATCACTAATTAGCTGGCTCTTAATGGGACTTTTCTCACTACCATTGGTTATAGCAATTGGCTCAATGTCATCACGTTTTCCTGATTCAGGCGGAATGGCTGCCTATGTTCGCCAAGGACTTGGTAACCATGCCAGTCATATTGCTGGAATCCTCATGTTAACCGCTATGCCATTTGGTATGCCAGTGACAGCATTGGTAGGTGCGCATTACCTCGGTAGTATTTTTGATTGGTCATCAGCTAACATACATTGGGCAGCAGCCGGGCTTCTCATTACTGCTATTATTTTTAACTATCGAGGTATTGATCTTTCGGGTCATACACAAGTCTTTGTAGTTTCTTCCATTCTCTTCATTCTCGCATTCGCTGTTTGGTCAGCTATACCCACTGTACATGTATCGGCATTTACACCCATTCTACCACACGGTTGGTTCCCCGTCGGTGAAGCAATGACTCTTCTATTTTTCGCTTTTATGGGTTGGGAAATGATTGGGAACTTATCCGAGGAATTCAAAAATCCGACGCGAGATATCCCCTTGAGTTTAGGAGTAGCCGCATTGTTGACGAACCTATTATACTTTGCTGTTGCTTTCGTCACCATAGGAACTGAAGTCTACCTTTCGGGAAATCCTATTACAGCAATGATAACACTAGTAGCATATCGTTGGGGGGATATGGCCGGAATGATAGTGGCACTATTAGGATTTATCGTATGTTATTGTCCTGTTCATACCTTCATCGCTGGTTTTTCTCGCCTTGTATATTCACAAGCACGGGATGGGTATTTTCCTAAATATTGGGGTCAATTACATCCACACTTTCAAACTCCTCACATAGCATTACTTGTATTCGCGCCAATTTACTTCGTAATTCTTTTATTAAGTTATGAACTTTCTTGGGATCTAAAACCATTAATTAGTATTCCTTGCGCAAACTTTCTTGTCGTATATATGGTTGGAATGGTAGCGTCAGCTCGCACTCTTCCCAACAAGCTTGGGAAAGTTTCAGCCTGGATTAGTGCACTCCTATCAGCCATTATATTTTTATTTGCAGGCTGGTTTATACTTTTCCCTATAGCCATATCCCTGTTGGTTATATGCCAACAACGCTGGAGCAAAGCAAAACCCACTTCGGCGAATGACCTTGTATAACAGTTCATCATAAGTTCCACCCCTTGCAGAAAAACGTTCAAACCGAAGTCCAGGCGAAACATAAAGCGCGATACGTTCCTAATTAAAAAGCTTAGGCATTGGCAGTAATGGCAAGAGAACTAATATTTCAATGAATCAAATGATGGGATAACGCCTTGAAGAGTTCACTTTCAGTGTTTGACGTGCTAATTTAATGTCGCCGTAATTTGATTCATTTCCGCTAATGCATAAGGATTAATTTTCAGGGTATAATTTTTGACTCCGCTTCCACCGTAAACAAATGGATACTCAAAAAGTTTTTTATCTAAAATGTAAGGGAGTGGGATTCCAATTAAAGGAATATTCCCTATTATATAGCCCATTTTCTCAACTTCTTTAGGATTTGCTAATTTGACTTTTTGACATTTTAATATTTTGGCTATATCTTTAAAGCCAATTCGACCATGACTACCAGAAACAATTAATGCAAGAAAGCCAATATCAGCTTTGATAATCAATGTAGGTGCGGTCTGTCCCATTTTAATTTTAAAGTAATCTGCCCCTTCTTGTGCTGACTTAAGAGAAGTCTCATTATAAATTAACTCATACGAGTATGTATATTTTTCTAAGATGGCTTTTAAGTTTTCCATACACAAATCATTCCTTCTAAAATTACTATTTTTTCTATTCACTCATATTTTTACAGTGTCCCCTAACTGCGGACTCTAGAAGTTGCCTACCTTTATGCCTTCATTAATTTACTTCCATTACATGCCACTCTCGATTTCTTCTATATTCAATTGCATTGATAAAGGAATAATAACCCTTGCTGAATTGTAACATCATGGTATAATTAATAGATATAATATGTTCATTTATGTGAGCAAAGACGCCCAAAACACTATTGTTGTTTTATGCGTCTTTTTATTATTTTAAAGGGGGAATTAAAAGTGGATTTTGATTTTCTTTTAAAGGGTATATTACTAGGCTTCTCAATAGCAGCACCAGTTGGCCCTATTGGAGTTTTATGCATTCGTCGCTCTCTATCTCTAGGTATATTAAATGGTTTTATTTCAGGAT
>Ga0209123_1000168_pt1 | contig 99152 bp, 89 predicted proteins | sample BarGraIncu00431A_FD_184500 | JGI IMG/M metagenome (GOLD analysis project Ga0209123, IMG submission 184500) | Arctic peat soil microbial communities from Barrow, Alaska, USA - Barrow Graham LP Incubations 004-31A (SPAdes) (version 2) | ecosystem: Environmental > Terrestrial > Soil > Wetlands >... | reverse complement strand
GGAAAGCTTTCAATCCCCTATCGCGACCGCCCACGCAGGCGGTTCAGTCCAACATGGTTTATCGGCCGCGGGAGGTGTCTATGGTTTCTTTGAGCATTGCAGCGCGGCGGATAAACGCTGATCGTTAGATAAGAGGCATTTTCAATTGGTGGTGCTAAATATTAAAATGCGGGGTTTTAGTTGTAGATGACCTATCAGGATTCAAAGTCATTGCGCCTGTGTTTGATGTTCGCCACATTGCTTTTTGCAGGGTGTGCCTCAGATCCTGTGCAAGTCCCGTCATCGGAGCCTCTTCAAGTTGTTCAAATTGAACCCAAGAAACCTCTGAAAATTGGTTTGGTTTTGGGTGGTGGTGCGGCTCGGGGGTTTGCACATATAGGTGTGATTCAGGTACTTGAAGAAGCTGGTATTCACCCTAGTCTCGTGGTTGGAACTTCTGCTGGTAGTTTGGTTGCCGCTTTTTACGCCAGCGGCAAAACCGGCGTCCAATTGCAGAAAATTGCAGAATCCATGGAAGAGGCTACTTTTGCTGATTGGACTTTGCCTATTTTCAGTCGTGGCATGTTGCGTGGCGAGGCATTGGCACGTTATGTGAGCGCGCAGGTTAATGGGCGTTTGATTGAAAATATGCCCTTACCGTTGGGCATTGTTGCAACCGATTTAAACAGTGGTCAAGGTGTGCTGTTTCAACGTGGGGATGTGGCTACCGCCGTTCGTGCCTCAAGTGCCGTTCCGGCTGTGTTTCAGCCCGTCAAAATTTCCGGTCATGAGTATGTTGATGGCGGGCTAGTATCTCCTGTGCCTGTTCGATATGCTCGGCAAATGGGTGCAGAACTGATTATTGCCGTTGATATTTCCAGTGCGCCAGAGGGAAATGCTGCAATCGATACGCTGCAAGTTTTAATGCAGACTTTTACCATCATGATTAAAAGCATCAATAATTTTGAATTGCGAGAAGCTGATGTAGTCGTACGTCCTGCGCTGACAGGTGTTGCTAGTTCGGATTTTGGTGCTCGACAACGTTCGATTGAGGCTGGACGGGTTGCAATGCGGGCATTGTTGCCCCAACTTTTTAATGCTATTAGTGGGCAAAAACGTTAGCACCCAAGATGTATTTTTTAAAATTTCTGTAATTTTTGTGCAATTTTTCGTTCAGTCACTGAACTCTGCCCTCTTTCTGGCATGCCCCACCATTGTTTGGTGAGTTTGGAAATTTTCGAATAATTTCGTCAGATAGTTTTATTCGTGATGTCACATCATTGACATAAATAGTTCTTATATTCAAATGGTTGTCTAGAGATCATTATTCACTCAACCCAAAGGAACCTTAATGAACGCCAGTTTCAAAATCGCGCTGCTCAGTTTTGCTGGAGTCGCTTCTATGTCCTATGTCAACTTGGCTGGAGCGCAGGAAATAACCGGCGCAGGCGCCACATTTCCGGCACCTTTGTATGCTAAATGGGCTGCTGAATACAACAAAACTACCGGTGTGAAAATCAACTATCAGTCGGTCGGTTCCGGTGCAGGCATCAAGCAGATTGATGCAAAAACGGTTGATTTTGGTGCTTCTGATATGCCGCAGACGGACGACGTGCTGGCTAAAAAAGATCAGATCCAATTTCCAACGGCCATTGGCGGCGTGGTTCCCGTAATTAATATCAAAGGTATCAACCCTGGTCAGCTCAAATTAAATGGCCAATTGTTGGGTGACATCTACTTAGGAAAAATTACCAAATGGAATGATCCTGCCCTCAAGGCGCTCAACCCAACTTTGGCTTTGCCAGATGCAGACATCGCCCAAGTGCGTCGCGCTGACGGCTCTGGTACTACTTTTATCTTTACAAATTACCTAAGCAAGGTCAATGCCGAATGGAAGGCTAAAGTGGGTGAGGGTACAGCAGTGAATTGGCCAGCTGGTGCTGGCGGCAAGGGGAATGAAGGTGTTGCTGCTTATGTGGGGCGCCTGCCAAATTCGATCGGTTATGTGGAATATGCTTACGTCAAGCAAAACAAGATGACGTATGCATTGATGCAAAATTCAACAGGTGCTTTTGTGTCGCCTAATGATGTTGCTTTCAAAGCTGCTGCTGCTGGCGCTGACTGGAACAAGAGCTTCTATCAACTTCTGACCAACCAGCCAGGTAAAGATGCATGGCCAATTTCGGGTGCGACATTCATTCTGATGCACAAGCTGCAAGACAAACCTGCCAATGCGACTGAAACGCTGAAATTTTTCTCATGGGCTTACAAAAATGGTGAAAAAGTAGCTGACGATCTGGATTATGTGCCGATGCCCAAGTCTGTTGTTGGCAGCATTGAAAAAGCATGGGGTGAGATCAAAGACGCGTCAGGCAAATCTGTCGCATTTAAATAAAGCAGCCGCTCCTGATAAAGCTGTTTACCAAGGAGTTGACTGTGTCATCTACACTTCCGGCGAGTGAAATGTCGTTTAATCCAGTGGCAAGATCTTCCGGACGAGCCATGACTAATCCACCTCCAATAAAGATGGCCCGTTCGGGTCCTGTGGCAGACCGCATTTTTGGTTGGTTGGCCAAAGGTGCGGCTCTTTTCACACTTGGCATGCTGATTGCCATTTTGATGTCGTTAATCATCAGCGCCTGGCCTGCTATTAGCAAGTATGGTCTGGGCTTTCTCATCAGTTCGACTTGGGATCCGGTTAAAGAGGAGTTCGGTGGCCTGGTCATGATATACGGCACCTTGATGACTTCGGCCATTGCACTCATTATTGCTGTGCCCGTGAGCTTTGGCATTGCTCTGTTTTTAACGGAACTTGCCCCAGCTTGGCTCAAGCGTCCATTAGGGACTGCAATCGAATTGTTGGCAGCGATTCCTTCAATTGTTTATGGCATGTGGGGGTTGCTGGTGTTTGGTCCTCTTTTAGCTACCTATGTGCAAATGCCCTTGCAAGCTATCTTTAAGGGGGTCCCCTATCTAGGTGCATTTTTTTCAGGCCCTCCTGTTGGTATTGGTATTCTTTCGGCAGGCATTATTCTGGCAATCATGATTATTCCTTTCATTGCTGCAGTTATGCGTGACGTGTTTGAAGTAACGCCAACCTTACTTAAAGAATCAGCCTACGGTCTTGGGGCTACTACTTGGGAAGTTGTTTCCAAAGTCGTCTTGCCCTACACCAAGACAGGAGTTATTGGAGGCATCATGCTGGGCTTGGGGCGCGCCATTGGTGAGACGATGGCGGTAACCTTTGTGATTGGTAACTTCAATCAGCTGGATTCGTTGAGTCTGTTTCAGGCCGCCAACAGTATTACTTCGGCTCTGGCAAATGAATTTGCAGAGGCTGGAGAAGGTTTGCATCAAGCCTCGTTGATGTACCTAGGCTTAGTCTTGTTTTTCATCACCTTTGTGGTGTTAACGCTGTCGAAAATCTTGCTTTCTCAGCTCAAAAAGAATGAAGGAGCCAAGACATGACGAGCAGCGACCTCTCATTGCAGTCGGTGGCTCAGGATCAGTCGCGTCAAGCCCGGTATGCACGCCGAAAATTTGTTAATCGCATTGCCTTAACACTATCCTTGTTGGCCATGGCTTTTGGTTTGTTTTGGTTGTGCTGGATTTTGGTTGAGACCGTTCGCTTGGGTATAGATGGGTTGACGCTTGATACCCTGACTCAGATGACGCCACCTCCAAATGATGAGGGTGGTTTGGCAAATGCTATCTATGGGTCATTTTTGATGGTGTTACTTGCTACGTTTGTAGGTACGCCCATCGGCGTTATGGCTGGCATATACCTGGCTGAGTTCGACACAAAAGGATGGCTTGCATCCACTACACGTTTTGTCAACGATATTTTGTTGTCTGCTCCGTCCATTGTCATTGGACTCTTTGTGTATGCAGTTATCGTGACTAGTTTCAAGTCATTTTCTGGTTTCGCTGGTGTTGTGGCCTTGGCTCTGATTGTGATTCCGGTTGTTATTCGTACCACGGAAAACATGCTGCAACTGGTCCCTTCAGGTTTGCGTGAGGCTGCTTATGCGTTGGGAGCTCCAAAATGGAAGGTCATTTTGAGTATCACATTAAAAGCAGCTCAATCGGGCGTGGTAACAGGTGTTTTACTGGCTGTTGCCCGAATTGCCGGAGAAACGGCACCTTTGCTATTTACAGCTTTGAATAATCAGTTCTGGACATCCAACCTGAGTTCTCCAATGGCAAGTTTGCCTGTAACGATATTCAAGTTCGCTATGAGTCCTTATGAGAACTGGCAAAAATTGGCTTGGGCTGGTGTTTTCATCATCACGATCGCGGTTTTAGGCCTCAATATTCTTGCTCGGGTTTTAACTCGGAACAAGTCTTGATTAAGTCGCTACTAAAGTTTTAAAGGCCAAACATGACTGTTGCAATTGCCACCAGCGAGAAGACGAAAATTTCCGTTAAAAATCTGAATTTTTATTATGGAAAATTTCACGCGTTAAAAGGTATCAACCTGGAAATACCAGAAAACAGGGTAACCGCGTTTATTGGCCCGTCAGGTTGTGGTAAATCGACTTTGTTGCGAGTTTTCAATCGTATGTTCGAGTTGTATCCAGAGCAACGAGCCGAAGGTGAAATTATTCTTGATGGCGAAAATATATTGACCAGCAAAAAAGACGTTGCTCTTTTACGCGCCAAAGTTGGCATGGTCTTTCAAAAGCCAACTCCATTCCCGATGTCGATCTTTGACAACATTGCTTTTGGAGTCAAATTGTTTGAGTCGCTCAATACCTCTGACATGGAAGAACGCGTTGAATGGGCATTGCGCAAAGCGGCTTTGTGGACAGAGGTGAAAGACAAGTTAAATCAGAGTGGTTCCAGTCTTTCTGGTGGTCAGCAGCAACGTCTGTGTATTGCGCGAGGAATTGCCATCAAACCTGAAGTTTTGCTATTGGATGAACCCTGCTCAGCGCTCGATCCAATTTCAACAGCCAAGGTTGAAGAATTAATCACTGAATTAAAAAGTGACTACACCGTCGTTATTGTGACCCACAACATGCAGCAGGCCGCACGTTGCAGTGACTACACGGCGTACATGTATTTGGGTGACTTGATGGAATTTGGTTCGACCGAACAAATGTTTTTCAAACCCACACGCAAGGAAACAGAAGATTACATTACCGGTCGATTTGGTTAAGGAAAAGAAATGCCTGAAAAACATCTATCTACCCAGTTTGACAGCGAACTCAGTGCCGTCTCTACCCGCGTTATGGAGCTTGGGGGCTTGGTTGAGTCACAGATTCGTCAAGCCATTTATGCATTGTCACAGTTCAGTGTCGAAGTTGCTAACGAGGTTACGGCCACTGAAATTCGTGTTAATTCAATGGAAGTTGATATTGATCGAGAGCTATCGAGCATCATTGCGCGTCGGCAGCCTACGGCTCGGGACCTTCGCTTGTTGATTGCCATCTCCAAAACTACTGCCAATCTGGAGCGTGTGGGCGATGAGGCTGAGAAAATAGCGCGCATGGTGCGTTCCATCATCAAAAGTGGTGCATCCCGTTCGTTACCCTCTCATGAGTTGCGAGTGGCGGCTGATCTGGCCTCTGGGCTGCTACGCAAGGCCCTCGATGCATTTGCTCGCCTTGATACCACTGCAGCTGTGGCGATCCTGAAGGAAGATGATCTGATAGACCAAGAATTCGATGGTTTTGTTCGCAAGTTGATTACCTACATGATGGAAGATCCGCGCACAATTTCACCGAGCCTGGATTTACTCTTTTTGGCAAAAGCTATTGAGCGAATTGGGGATCACTCCAAAAATATTGCCGAATTCATTATTTATGTTGTCAAGGGAGCTGACGTTCGGCACACCACGATGGAACAGATTGAATCGGTGCTGAAATGAGAAATCAGCCAGGCGTCCTTATTGTTGAAGATGAACCCGCAATTGCCGAGCTTATCGCAGTAAACCTTCGTCACAATGGATTTCGCCCTACTTGGGCCATGGACAGCGCAACAGCGCAGCAGGAGTTGGATGCGGTTCTGCCTGATGTGATTTTGTTGGATTGGATGTTGCCTGGCGAAAGTGGACTGATGCTAGCTAAGCGTTGGAGGACAAACCCCCGTACCAAGGCCGTGCCAATCATCATGTTGACTGCACGAGGCGATGAAATGGACCGGGTTGCGGGCCTTGACGCCGGTGCGGATGATTACATTGCAAAACCATTTTCCACCAAGGAATTACTGGCCAGAATTCGTGCTGTCTTGCGTCGTCGAGCTCCTGAGCAGGTTGGGGGCATCGTTTCTATTGGTGCGTTGTCGCTTGATGCGTCAACTTATCGGGTGTCATTTAATGAACAAATGTTGAAGTTGGGGCCCACTGAGTTCAAGCTATTGCATTTCTTGATGAGTCATGCCGAGCGTGTTCACAGTCGTTCTCAATTGCTTGACAAGGTTTGGGGTGACCATGTTTTTATTGAAGAACGTACAGTAGATGTTCATGTCAAGCGGCTGCGAGAGGCGCTGGGAATTGCCGGTCAAATGATAGAAACAGTGCGTGGCGCCGGTTATCGGTTAAGCGCTCAATCAGTACTTGCAGCGACAGCTCAAGTCAACGCTTGATTTTGACGTGCACGAGCGAGGTTTACCTGGTGCAATGAGCTGACTATGTTCTGGCGGTTTAGCTCTTTTATCGTTTGCCAGCTTGTCGGCGGATTCTCTGGTTGGTATGTCGCGTCATATATTCATTCGGAAATAAGCGTGTTGCTAGGCGCTTTGTGTGGCGTCACAGTTGGTGGTGCTGTCTGGATTTTAATGGATATGTCCCGCGGTGCGCGCTTGCTAAGCTGGTTGAGGATTGGTGACATGTCCAATGCAGCCATGCGCACAGGTTTATGGGGAGAAGTGTCCGACCGTGCTAGGCGATTGATTCGGACAAGTGAACAAGCGACACGTGACAGTCAGAATCGGTTGCAGGATTTTCTTGAGGCGCTTCAGGCCTCGCCCAATGGCGTACTCCTTTTGGATTCGCAGGGGCAGATTGAGTGGTTTAACCAGATGGCGGCCATACATTTTGGACTTGATGCACAACGTGACAAGCTTCAGCATTTTGGCAATTTAGTGCGTGATCCTGGTTTTGCAAGTTACTTTGCAAGTCATGATTTCAGTAATGAATTGGTTATGCAGGGGCGAGAGTCAACGCCAGCAAGGCCCGTGAAGCTTTCGGTACATCTTCACCCTTATGGTGAGGGACGGTTGTTGTTGTTATCACGAGATGTGACTGCTGTTGAGCAGGCTGAAGTCATGCGCCGTGATTTTGTAGCTAATGTCTCGCATGAAATTCGCACCCCGTTAACTGTGTTGGGCGGGTTTGTGGAGACTCTGCAAACCCTTCCATTAAGTGAGGATGAGCGTGAGCGTTATTTGGCTTTGATGGCGCAGCAAGCCGAGCGCATGCAGACTCTTGTCAGTGATCTGTTGACACTCTCGCGATTGGAGGGCAGTCCTCCGCCAAGTGATTCTGATGCGGTATCCATACCAGTACTGATGCGCCAGCTTGAGCAAGATGGGCGAGCTTTGTCTGCTGTGCTGAATCCGTTGGCTGAGCAATTGCACAAATTGGTTTTTACTTCTTTTCTGGATGGTGAAATTTCAGGTGCCCCCAGCGAATTGCTTAGCGCAATGAGTAATCTGGTGAGCAATGCCATTCGCTACACGCCGCCAGGAGGAGAAATTCATGTGCGAACGTTGTTGTTAGCGGATGGACGGGCCAAATTTTCAGTGGATGACATGGGGCCTGGCATTGCGCCAGAACACATTCCTCGTCTAACTGAACGGTTTTACCGGATTGACCGCAGCCGATCACGGGATACGGGCGGGACGGGTCTCGGTTTGGCTATTGTCAAGCATGTAGCTCAGCGCCACGGTGCTGAATTCAAAATTGAAAGTACGCTTGGCAAGGGCTCGGTGTTCTCGCTTATCTTTCCAGCAAATCGTATCAGGTGTAGTCAGAAAACGCCACTTGGAATCAGCGTTTTTCATTAGCTTTCTCTATACGCTTGTAGACTAAAACATCTTCATTGTGGTCGGATGGGTGGCGAATGTTGCTATGGAAAGTCCACTGATTCAGGTCAATCAATTCTGGTGATATGTTGGCCGCATCTCTATCCACGATCAGCCAAGGGCAAGTCGAGCTGGCTTCCAAAGGTTTGATTTGTAGATGACCATGGAATTGAAACGCTGCAATTTGACTTCGATTCAAACCATAGCTCTCAACGCAACGAGGTTGATGCTGCATAACGACCATGGTGCGGTGCACCAGTGGTGCGTAGCTTCTGGCGAAATCAAGCAGAGGAAGCCACAAGGTCATCAACAACAACCAACATAATGCAGCACCACCTGCTGGCAGAACCAGGCTTTTCCAGATGGCCGAACGGTGTCGGCCGACGCGCCATTTCACCAGCCAAGCCCACGCTAGTGTTGCTGAAATCGCTATTAAAAATGGACTGAAAGAAAAACTGTGAACAAATCCTGGCGCCAGTCGGGCAACATTGGCAGCAGGTTGTTGGGGAACTCCGGTTTGCATGGCAATCCAGACAACCCAAATAATGACCGCGCAGCCTGAAAAAAATATCAGTGTGAACCAGTCCACCAGCGAAGCCACACTTCTTCCCAGGGTAGGCAATGCAAACGCTGCAAGTGCAGCCAATGCGGGAAGGGCTAGCAGCAAAGATCGGTCTGCCGAGGCAGTAGTTAGCGTAGCAACAATGGCGACACTCGCAAACCACAGTGGTAGGGCGAGATGTCGACTAGGTATTGCGCCACGAATAAGCTGATGGCGCCAGCGCCACAAGGTCCATAGCGCCAGCGGCCAAGCAGGCCAAGTGAACCACAGCAGCAGGCGTCCCAAGCTGCGCCACTCAGTCCAACTCGCCTCAGGAAGTTCGATGCGCCAGCGCCATAAATCCAGTGAACTAGCCAGCAGGACCGAGACGATAGTGGCTAGTGCGATGCCTGTAGCCTCCAGAATCTTGCGCTGAGCGTTTCCCGCTTCAGAAGACCGGTCCAACAGGTGAATCATGACACTGCCAGTGCCGAACAAGATAGCCATACTGGGTGCGCCAGACAAAGTCAATCCAGGCAACCCCAAGCCGATGCAAATTGCCGATGTTGGTTTGCGATAGGGAAGTGCCGCCAGGCCAAAGAAAGACAGGGCCGTGAAACAGAGCTGAGCCAGTGCCGGCGTTGTTTCGTGTGACAACTGGGCCAGCCCAAGGCAGGCAATAATGGCCAGTAAGCCGCCATCAGCCATGGCACGTGCGTAATCTGGAAGTTGGGCCTCGCCGCCGAAGGCAAACGCGACAGGCTGTGCTTCTGGGCTACGTGCCAGGTAGTAGCTGCCGTACCAAGTTGCAAAAAGAGTCACGATCAGCAGCAATAGAAAAGGAATTCGGGCCGCGAAGTCAGGTGCGATCCAGGCTGGCATGATTTGCATGGACCAAGCACCAAGCCAATAGGGAATCAGTGCATCAACCTCAGGTGACAAGCCCATGAGTTTTGGTGAAAACCAATCGGTTCCACCGCGAGCCAATTCAGCCATGTAGCCAAAAGCAGCCATGTCGGCACTTTTCCAGGGAGCACGCCCTAGATAACCCGGAAGCACATAGGCAATGCAAAACAGAAGCAGCGCTATGCGTGGCAAGCGGCTGACGGCGTCCTGGCTAACGATGGCGGGGGTGGTTTTATTCACGCTTTGACGCAGGATGTGAGAAATGGTAGCAGTGCCAGATCAAAGAAAAAGGCAGCGCGGTAACCCGGGCTGCCCTTGACAAGAAGCGTTAGCCTGTTTATTCGGCTGCTGCTGCGGGTGCAACTTCTGCTGCTTTGGTTTTGCCAAAACGGTTGCGGAAGCGCTCAACACGGCCACCCATGTTATCCACAGATTTTTGTGTGCCGGTGTAGAAAGGGTGTGATTCGCTGGTGGTGTCCAACTTGTACAAAGGCAGCTCGCGGCCATCTTCCATCGTGATCATTTCTTTGGCGTTAGCGCAAGAACGGGTCACGAACTTGAATCCGTTGGACATGTCCTGGAAGCAAATTTCGCGATAGTTGGGGTGAATTCCTTCTTTCATATCTTCTCCATCAGTTGCGCTAGCCGCGACAGGCCCTTGTGCAAACCATTGCACAATTCAAAAGCCCAGCGTACTTAACGCGTAAAACCATAAATTATAACTTAGCGAGTAAATCAGCCGCCCCGACGCATCATGTCGAAAAACTCGCTGTTGGTCTTGGTGGCGCGCATCTGCTTGAGCACCATTTCCATGGATTCGATTTCGTCCATGTTGTATAAAAACTGGCGCAGGATGCGGGTTTTTTGCAAAATTTCAGGGGCCAGCAGCAACTCTTCGCGACGGGTGCCGCTGCGGTTGAGTTGAATGGACGGAAACACCCGTTTTTCATACAAGCGGCGATCCAGGTGGATTTCAGAATTGCCCGTGCCTTTGAATTCTTCAAAAATCACTTCATCCATGCGGCTGCCGGTGTCAACCAGTGCAGTGGCAATGATGGTCAGCGAGCCACCTTCCTCCACATTGCGAGCCGCACCCAGGAATCGCTTGGGGCGTTGCAGGGCATTGGAGTCCACGCCGCCGGTCAGCACCTTGCCGGAAGAGGGCACCACATTGTTGTAAGCGCGCGCCAGTCGCGTGATGGAGTCCAGCAGAATCACCACGTCTTTTTTCAATTCGACCAGACGCTTGGCACGTTCGATCACCATTTCGGCCACATGCACGTGTCGGGCGGCAGGTTCGTCAAACGTGGAGGCAATCACTTCGCCCTTCACGGTGCGCTGCATTTCGGTCACTTCTTCAGGACGCTCGTCTACCAGCAGCACCATCATGTGGCTGTCGGGGTAGTTGGCTGAAATGGCGTGGGCGATGTGCTGCATCATCACGGTCTTGCCGCTCTTGGGCGGGGCTACCAGCAGCGCGCGCTGGCCTTTGCCGATGGGCGCAATGATGTCGATGATGCGGCCAGTAATGTTTTCTTCGGCCTTGTTGCTGTCGCGTTCCAGGCGCATTTGCACGTTGGGAAACAGCGGCGTCAAGTTTTCAAACATCACCTTGTGTTTGTTTTCTTCCGGTCCACCGCCGTTGACCTTGTCCAGCTTGTTCAAAGCAAAGTAGCGCTCGCCGTCTTTGGGGGTGCGCACTTCGCCTTCAATCATGTCACCGGTGTGCAGATTGAAGCGGCGTACCTGGCTGGGGCTGATGTAGATGTCGTCAGTGCTGGCGGTGTAGCTGGTATCAGGGCTGCGCAGGAAACCAAAGCCATCGGGCAAAATTTCCAGCACGCCATCGGCAATGATTTGCTCACCGGTGCGGGCACGTTTTTTGATAATGGCAAACATCAGCTCCTGCTTGCGCATGCGGCCCGTGTTTTCAATCTCAAGCTCTTCAGCTTGCTTGAGGACTTCCGACACGTGCAGTGCCTTGAGTTCGTTTAAGTGCATGGAATGGCCCAAATGGGTGTTGAACGAAATACGGGGGAGGTTTGGGGGTGAGGCGGCAGGGTAGCCTCAGCCTCAATGTTCTAAACCGGGAACTCGAACTGACTCGGTGTGGGAATCAGCGAACGAAAGGGATTATGACAGGAAAAATGCAGCCTTGATGCGTTGTCAAGACTGCAGGGTTAAATCACGCAGAGAGCATCAGGCCAATTGCTGGTCGATAAATGCGAGAAGCTGGGCTTTGCTCATGGCGCCGACCTTGGTGGCAGCGAGTTGGCCATCCTTGAAGATCATCAACGTAGGAATACCACGAATGCCAAATTTGGCGGGGATTTCGCGGTTTTCGTCCACGTTCATCTTGCTGATTTGCAGTTTGCCTTCGTAGGTGGTGGACACTTCGTCCAGAATGGGAGCAATCATCTTGCAAGGGCCGCACCACTCGGCCCAGTAATCCACCAACACGGGTTGGGTCGATTGCAATACGTCAACTTCGAAAGACGCGTCAGTCACATGTTTGATAAGTTCGCTGGCCATGGAGTTTTCCTTGATGGGTAGTCGGTACAGGTAAAGTGGGGAAATTGTGACAGAAACCAAGCCCCACCCCCCATTGCCCATTTCCTATGGATGAAATAGTAAAAAAACATCACGTTGACCAAGCCTGGGGCCGGATCATGGACCAGATTCGTGCCGAGATGACTCCGCGGCAAGTTCATCCGTCACGCGTTGTGGTGCTGGTGCCTTATGTCCAGTTGATCCCGCAAGCGCGCAATGCGTGGTTGCGCGGGCTCGATGAGGCCCCGGACACGACCGGTTTGCCCACCTGTTTCTTGCCCCGTTTTGAATCCAGCATGAACTGGAGTCTCAGCCTGGGTGGTTTTGAAGCCAGCGGGGATGATGTCCGACAGGATGCCGCCCGCGATGTGCTGACCGCCGCCTCCTTGCTGGCGCGCACGGGCTTGACCGCCCAGCAAACGGTGCTTAGCAGTCGCCTGATGGAAGCGGCCTGGAGCCTGGCCAAAGTTGCCGCTGCGGTGCCGCCCACGGATCGCAGCGATTGGGGTGCTGATCTGGGCACCCGGCTTTGCACCGGCCTGGAGTCTCCAGTGCTGGCGCTGGAGTCCGCCACGGCGCAAATTGCATTGGCTTGGGCCGCCAGTTCCAGTTACCCCACCGATCCCATTTTTACCGCCAACCCTGATTTACTGGTGGTGTTAGAGGGGTTTCAGGCCGAACCTATGACCCGGGCCTTGCAGCAAACGCTGGGCGAACGGGTGCTGGTGTTGTCGTTGCTTGATGAACAGGCCGGCGCGGCCAACGTTTGCGACACACTGGCCCTGCATGCCGCGCAAGACGCCGAAGACGAGGCCCACTGCGCAGCCGCTTGCGTGCTGACCCATCTGGCCGCCGGTCGCAGCCCCGTCGCTTTGGTGGCGCAGGACCGGGTGTTGACACGGCGCGTGCGCGCCATGCTGGGCGAGCATGGCGTGGCGGTGCGCGATGAAACCGGCTGGAAGCTCTCCACCACCCGCGCTGCGGCCTCGCTGATGAGTCTGCTGCGTGCCCAAGTGTGGGACGCCTCGACAGATGCCGTGCTGGACTGGCTCAAAAACGCCCCCGCCTTCGACTCGGTTGCCGTGACGCAAGCCGAGATCAGCTGGCGCCGTTTGGGTGTGCGCGACTGGCGCGCGGTCTCGGGCAAGGATGCGCTAGTGCAACGGGTGCAGCCCCTGCGCGACTACCTGCAAGCCGCGCGGCCATTGTCCAACTGGCTGGCCGATCTGCGCGCCGCCTTGCAAAGCGCCGGGCAATGGACCGGCTTGTTGCAAGACATTGCCGGGCAAGCCGTGCTCGATGCACTGCGCCTGCAAGACGGCGCAGAAACCGAATTCGACGACGTCACCGCCCGCATGAGTCAAAGCGAATTCAGCGCCTGGGTTAGCCAGACGCTGGAGGCCGCCAGCTTTTCGCCAGTGCACCCAGATCACGCCCAAGTCGTCATCCTGCCCTTGAGCCAGCTGCTGGGTCGCCCGCTGGCCGCTGTGGTGCTGCCCGGCTGCGACGAAGTGCGCTTGCCCGTGTCCCCCGAGCCGCCCGGCCTGTGGACGCCAGACCAGCGAGAACTGCTTGGCCTGCCGTCGCGTCTGCAACTGGCGGCGGCCAACCGCTCTGCCTGGCACTACGCCCTGCAATTTCCGTCGGTGGATGTGCTGTGGCGCCAGAGCGAAGGCGGCGAGCACCTGATGGCCAGTGGTTTTGTGCAAGAGCTGCGTCTGCTGCACAACCCCGAATTGATGGCCGATCCCAGTGCCCAGCGCGCCGTTACCCCGCAGCCCGGCGTCATGCCCGTACCCCAAGGCGATGCTTTGCCGTTGACCCGCTTGTCCAGCACAGCTTACGAAGACCTGCGCCGCTGCCCGTACCGCTTTTTTGCGTTGCGCCAGCTCAAGCTGCAAACCGCTGACGAACTGGAATCCGAACTGGGCAAGCGCGATTTCGGCAACTGGCTGCACTGTGTTCTAAAACACTTCCATGAAGCATTAAAAATGGCTTCAGCCCCCGATGAATGTGCGCGAGTAGCTATGATAAATGTAGCGAGTGAGCAAGCTACGGCTGAGCTTCACCTGTCGCACAGCGAGTTTTTACCATTCGCCGCCGCCTGGCCGCGCGTGCGCGCCGGTTACCTGGACTGGCTGGCCAGTCACGAGGCCAGCGGCGCAGTGTTCAGCGAAGCCGAAGCCTGGAAGGAAACCCCGTTGGGCCGTCTGACGCTGGTCGGCAAGCTCGACCGCATTGACCAATTGGCCGATGGCACGGCGCTGGTGATGGACTACAAAACCGAAGCCGCCAGCGTCACCGCCCGGCGCATCAAAGAGCCTCTGGAAGACACCCAACTGGCGTTTTATGCGGCGCTGCTGACGGATGACGTGTTGGGTGCTGCTTATGTGAATGTGGGGGAGAAAGATGGCTCCAGGACCTATGGGCAGACTGATATTGTGGATTTGCGGGATCAGTTGATGGAGGCGATTGTGTCGGATATGGGACGGATTGCTGGCGGGGCTGCGATGCCGGCGCTGGGGGAGGGGGCGGCTTGTGATTTTTGTGCGGCTAGGGGGTTGTGTCGTCGGGATTTTTGGGAGGCTGGGTGATTAGAATTTTTTTGCTATTTTTCCCCCACTCACTCCCCCAGCCCCTCTCCCGCCCCGCCGGGCGGAAGAGGGGAGCCTCATTTGGCCAACTTTTTAAAGGGAGCGAGTTCAACTTGACGGCTAACCTCGATAACTGGGATTTCGTTCGTTTGTTTTTTACCTTACCCGCCGCGCACAACGGTTGTCACTGGCGGCGGCGGGAGGAAATCTATCAAAATCAAAGTAACGAACACCCCCGCCAACGAAATTCGGCGCGTGTACGTCCCACCTTCAAAAACAAGGCCAAATGTGGATGTTGGCTCCCCTTTCCACCCCGGCGGGGGTGGAAAGGGGCGGGGGGGATAGGGGGGGAATACAGCAATAAAGAATACCCAGAACAATCGCAAAAAATAGAAACTAAAAAATGCCCAATAAAGAACCCCAAGCCGCCTACGAACACAACGGCCACCTAGTCACCCCAGAAGCCTTCTACAAAATCGCCTGCGACCCGCGCCGCAGCGTGGCGGTAGAAGCCTGCGCCGGCGCCGGCAAAACCTGGATGCTGGTCTCCCGCATCGTCCGCGCCCTGCTCGACGGCGTGGACCCGCAAACTGGCCAACTGCAAGTTCAACCGCACGAAATTCTGGCCATCACCTTCACCAAACGCGCCGCCAGCGAGATGCGTGAACGGCTCTACAAATGGTTGTCCGACTTTGCCGGGGCTGACCACGAGACCTTGATTCAAGAGTTGAAGTTTCGCGGTGTTGAGATACAAAATAGCCTCAATAGCCCGTCTGCCGTGCCTGAGCAGCTATCAAATTTATACCAAAGCATTCTGGCCAACGGGCGCCAGGTGCAGGTGCGAACCTTCCACAGTTGGTTCGCGGCCTTGCTGCGCAGTGCGCCGCTGGCGGTGCTGGAGCGGATGGACCTGCCCGCCAATTACGACTTGCTGGAAGACGACGCCCCTGCCAAGGCGCTGGTGTGGCGGCGCTTTTATGCCGCGTTGTTGAAGGACGCGGATTGCAAAGCCGATTTTGAAGCCGTGGTGTTTGAGCATGGCCGCGCGCAGACCGAAAAAGCCCTGCACACCGCGCTGGACAAGCGCACCGAGTTTGCGTTGGCCGACGCGCAAGGCGTGGTGGAGCAGTCGGTGCAGCACTTTGGCGATCAGTACCCCGATTTTGCTGGACTGGAACAGCCCGAGGACTACATGACGGCCCATCCGCTGCGCCGCCAGACCCTGCTCGATGCGGCCAAGGCGCTGGGCGGCGCCAGTGCCAAAACTTTTGCCGCCAAAGGCGTTGAGTTGGAAATGGCACTCACCAGTGACGACCTGCCGGGCGTGTTCACCGCCTTGCTGACCGAAAAAGGCACGGCGCGCAAGTTCGGCGAAAAAATCGTCGGCATTGAGCTGGTGCGCGATGCGCAAGACCTGGTGCTGCGCGTGGCGGCGGCCCGTGTGCAGCACGCCGCCTGGGCTTACCAGCAGCGCATGGCGCGGTTGACCCGCGTGCTGCTACAAGAGTTTGCGGCCCTCAAACGTGCGCACGGCTGGGTGGACATGAACGATGTCGAACGCGCCGCGCTGGTCATGCTGAGCGACCCGGTGCTGGCGGGCTGGGTGCAGGAGCGGCTCGATGCCCGCATCAAACACCTGCTGATTGACGAGTTTCAGGACACCAACCCGTTGCAATGGCAGGCGCTCAAGGCCTGGCTCAGCGGCTACGCCGGGGCCGGGGGCCAAGCGCCCAGCGTCTTCATCGTGGGTGACCCCAAGCAAAGCATTTACCGTTTTCGCCGCGCCGAGCCGCAGGTGTTCCGCGCCGCCAAAGAGTTTGTGCAGGACGGGCTGAACGGCGACCTGCTCAGCTGCGACCACACCCGGCGCAATGCCACCGGCGTCATCGCCACGGTGAACGCCGCCATGTTGGAGGCGGTGCAGGCCGATGGCTACGACGGTTTTCGCCCGCACACCACCAGCTCGGGCGAGGCCGGCGTGGTCTGCCAACTGCCACCGATTCCGCGCTCGGCTCGTGCCAGCGTCGCGTCGGGCGAGGAGGGCGCGTGGCGCGACAGCCTCACCACCCCGCGTGAGATTCCCGAAGAAACCCTGCGCACGCTCGAAGCCCGCCAAGCCGCGCACTGGATTGCGCAGCAAATCTCCTGCGTCGATGCCCAGGGTCAGCCCCAAGGCGGCAGCGCCCCAGCGGGCACCGGTTTGCAACCGGCCAACGTGATGGTCTTGTCGCGCAAACGTGCTGGCCTGCTGCCTTTGCAGCAGGAGCTGCGCAAGCTGCACATCGCGGCCCAGATTGGCGAAAAAACCGAACTCATCGACTGCTGCGAAGTGCAGGACGTGGTCGCCTTGCTCGATGTGCTGGTGTCGTCGCAGCACGACTTGTCGCTGGCACGGGTGCTCAAGTCGCCTTTCTTCAGCCTGGGGGACGAGGCGCTGGTGCAGCTCGTCCTGGCGCAAGGGGAGTCCAAAACATCGTGGTTTGAGTTGCTACAAAAATCAGAGCTGCTCACGCCCGATGGACGGTCGGTAGCGGCTGTTTTGATGCAATGGAAAGGCTGGCTCGACCAGTTGCCGCCGCACGACGCCCTGCAAGCCATTTATACCGATGGCGACGTGCTGGCCCTCTTTGCCGCCGCCGCACCCGCCAACCAACGCGAGGCGGTGCTGGCCAATTTGAAGGCGCTGCTGGGCGTGTCGCTGCAACTGGGGGGCGGGCGTTTCATCACGCCTTACGCCTTGGTGCGCGCCCTCAAAGCCGGGGGTGTGCTGGCCCCTGCCGCCGTCAACCCGCTGGCCGTGCGCCTGCTCACTATCCACGGCGCCAAAGGCTTGGAGGCCGACGCCGTGCTGTTGCTCGACACCGACACCCCCGAGCGCAACGCCGACACCATGGGTGTGCTGGTGGACTGGCCGGGCGAATCGGAAGCGCCGGTCAAATTTGTGTTTCTGGTCAGCGAAACCCAGCCGCCCGCCTGCGTCATCCCCACGCTCGACGCCGAACGACTGGAGCGCCAGCGCGAAGAACTCAACGCCCTGTACGTGGCCTTGACGCGCGCCCGCCACACCTTGGCCGTCTCCAGTATCGAACCGTATCGCGAAGCCGGGCGCAGCTGGTGGCAGCGCTTGGATAGCCTGGCAACGCCCGTGGCAGTGGATGTTGCGGCGCTGCCCGTCAAAGCCGCGCTTGACACCGGGGCAGCCGTCTTTTATATGAAAAAACTGCCTGAAGCCCCCGTCAACACTGCGCAAGCAGCTATTGAAACAATAGCGAGTGAAGCATCTGAAAAGCCCGTGGCTGAAGATGATTCACCAGTGGCCCGCATCGGCAAAGCCATGCACCGCCTGCTGGAGTGGGGCCACACCTCGGCGGGCCACACCGCCGCCGTGGCGCGCGAGTTTGCCCTCAACCCGGAGCAAGCCACCCAAGCCGCCGCCATGGCCGAGCGCATCTTGCACGGCGAAGGCGCCTGGGCCTGGGACCCGGCGGTGGTGGGTTGGCAGGGTAACGAGGTCGAGTTGATGGTGGCCGGTCAGCTCTTGCGGCTGGACCGTCTGGTGCAGCGCAAAGACGCCGACAATGCAGGTCAGTGGTGGGTGCTCGATTACAAGTCCACCCACGCACCACAAGACAAGCCCGAGTTGGTGGCCCAGCTGAGCGGCTACCGGGCGGCGGTGCAAGCCATTTACCCCGATGCCGTGGTCAAGTGTGCGTTTCTGACGCCACTCGGGGCGGTGCTTGAAATTTAAGATCAGTCACTCCCGCGTTGGCGGGAGTCTGGTGTGTCGTAGTGAAAAATCGAGTCGAAATTAAATGAAAAAAGTGATTGTGGTCGGGGGTGGCCCTGCCGGTTTGATGGCCGCGGAAGTTTTATCCGCCGCGGGCGTGCAAGTCCATGTGTTTGATGCCATGCCCTCGGTGGGGCGCAAGTTCTTGCTCGCTGGCAAGGGGGGGCTCAACCTGACGCATTCCGAGCCTGCTGATATTTTTGCCTCCCGCTTTGGCGCCCGCCGGGCCCAGATTGAGGCTTTGTTGCGCGATTTTGATGGACCCCAGGTGCGTGAATGGGCCCAGGGGCTTGGGGTGGATACCTTTGTCGGCAGCTCGGGACGGGTGTTTCCTTTGGACATGAAAGCGGCTCCATTGCTGCGGGCCTGGCTGTTTCGTTTGCGCCACCCGGCGGGCGGGCCGAGTGTGCAGTTTCATATGCGCCACCGCTGGACCGGCTGGAGTGATGACGGCACCAGTTTGAGTTTTGACACGCCGCAAGGCCCGGTGCAGCACCAGGCGGACGCCGTGGTGCTGGCACTGGGTGGTGGCAGTTGGGCGCGACTGGGCTCCAATGGTGCCTGGGTGCCGTGGCTGCAAGCGCGTGGCGTGGCGGTGGCGCCGCTATTGCCCGCCAACTGTGGCTTTGACGTGGCGGTGCAGCACCAGTTGCCTGCCGACGGTCAATCGTTGCCGGTACAGGTGGTGACTGAACCCGTGCCGGTGGGCTGGAGCGAGCACTTTGCCAGCCGCTTTGCAGGCCAGCCCTTCAAGTCGGTAGCGATTCAATTCTCCACCGCTCAAGGCGTGAATTTCCAGCGCAAGGGGGAGTTTGTCGCGACCACTACTGGCGTGGAAGGCAGCCTGATTTACGCGGCATCCAGCTTGCTGCGCGACGAAATCATCCAGCAGGGTCGTGCCACTTTGTATCTGGATCTGCTGCCCGACCTGTCGGCCGATAAGGTGCTGGCTGAGGTGCGTCACCCACGGGGTTCGCGTTCGCTGTCGAGCCATCTCAAGAGCCGGTTGCACATCGATGGCATCAAAGCTGCCATGCTGCACGAGTTGTTGGGCAAGGAGCAGATGAATGATCCGGTCCAACTGGCCAGCGCCATCAAGGCGCTGCCGATCACGCTGGTGGCGGCCCGTCCGCTGGACGAAGCCATCAGCACCGCAGGCGGCGTGCTGTTTGAGGCCATCGATCAGAACCTGATGCTGGAGCAATTGCCCGGCGTGTTTTGCGCTGGCGAAATGCTGGACTGGGAAGCGCCCACCGGGGGCTATCTGTTGACGGCTTGTCTGGCCAGCGGGAAAAAGGCGGGTGAGGGCGTATTGGCTCGTTTAGGGGGTAAATAAGACTGTAGCTCCCGTTGACTGTGCGTGAGAAGCTATGTTTATGATAGCGATTTCTGGCGTATGGGGAGCTCAATGCGAAAGCGGGTTCCCTGCTCAGCAGAGCTGGTCACGGTGATCTGGCCATTGTGTTTTTTCACAATGCCGTAAGACAGGGACAGGCCAAGTCCCGTGCCTTGCCCAACCGGTTTGGTGGTGAAAAACGGGTCGAAAATCCGTTGCAGGTTGTCAGGTGCAATGCCGCAGCCGTCATCGGCAATCTCGATCCAGACGGTTTCGTTGGGGTCCATGCCGGTGCGCACGGTGATCTTGCCGCGGCGTTCACTGGTCATGGCGTGTGCCGCATTGACCAGCAGGTTGATGAAGACCTGGTTGAGCTGTGGCAGGATGCATTCAACCTCTGGAATGCTGCCAAATTCAGTGATCACGTCGGCCTTGTACTTGATTTCATTGGCCGAAATATTTAGGGCCGAGGTGATGCCGTGATGCAGATCGGCGCGCAGAAATTGGCCCTCGTCCGGGTGCGAAAAATCCTTCAAATCCTGAACTATTTTTTTCACCCGGCCAATGCCTTCTTTTGATTCGCTCAGGATGGCTTGTATATCGGTCTTGAGGTAATCAATTTCCAGGCGCATTCTGCTGGCGCTGACTGTTTTTCGCTCGTCAGGTGGCAAGGCCTGCTCTGCCAGTTCGTAAATGGCCAGCATTTCGAGAAAATCCTGGACATATTTACCCAGCGTCGACAGATTGGAGTTGACGTAGCCGATGGGGTTGTTGATCTCGTGCGCTACACCCGCCGCCAGTTGGCCGATGGAGGCCATTTTTTCGGATTGGACCAACTGGTTTTGTGCCAGCTTGAGCTTTCCGATCAGCACGGTTTGTTCTTCCTTTTCGCGCAACAGGGCTTCATTGCGCTCAAAAAGTTCAGTTGACATGATGTCCAGTGAACGCTCGGCCAATGACAAGTCGCGATCAGCTTTGAGGTAGGTTTCATCAAGGGCCGCCACAAAAGCACGGCAGTTATCCGGGACTTCATCCAGGGTATGGAAGTGACGCCGGATTTGGCGCTCAAGCAAGGGGTGCATAAAGAAATCTTGGGTTGGCAGAATTGATGTCAATGTTGCTCCGAGGGGCTGATTACAACATCGTCTGTTACGCTACTCAAATCAAAACCCGAGCAGACCGATTGCGGGGTTCAAATATACAGATTGGAGGTCGTTAAATGGCTGTAACTTCGAAACGGGTGACCTTTTTTGTCGCTGGATTTTTCATCGCGATCATTGTGCTTTTCGCCGCCTATGTGGCACTGGCTTTGACCTGGAGTTATTCCAATGGAGAGCGCGCCGGGTTTCTGCAGAAAATTTCTTCCAAAGGATGGGTTTGTAAAACCTGGGAGGGTGAACTCTCCCTGGTTGCGATTCCGGGCGCCGCACCTGAGAAATTCCTGTTTTCCGTCAGAGACCCTGCCGTTGCCAAGTTGATTGATGCCGCCATGGGCAAACGGGTTACCTTGAATTACGAGCAGCACAAGGGCTTGCCAACCTCCTGTTTTGGGGAGACGGAGTATTTCGTCGTGGGCCTCAAGGAAGTGAGCCCTTAAGGCACGAGGTCTGGGACGGGTTCAGGCATACCCGTTTGCTTGATGTAGCACAAGCCAGAAAAATTCAATCGTTATATTCTTTAAGTCAGACAACTAACCCGGCAAGGGGACCCAGGGGGACAAAATGACGCTTGAATGGAATGACCGATTTAATATTGATGACGATGAGATCAACGAGCAGCACAAATATCTGTTTCGCTTGGTCAACGATGTCTTGCGTTCCACCAGCAAGGCTGAATTGACCGGTTGCGTCATTCACCTTTTCAAATACACCCGTGAACACTTTGCCTATGAAGAAGAACTCATGCGCAAGGTGAATTTTGATGAATACGATGCGCATGTCCAGATGCATGAGCGACTGGTGTCGCGGCTCGGTGCTCTTGGCTGGCACATCTCCAACGACACGCTGGACAAAAAAGAGCTTGAGACTTTCATCATGGATTGGGCCTTGAACCATATCCCCAAGGCCGATGCACGGCTTTCAAAATTTTTGATCTTGGTTGAATCCGCATCCACTGTTCCTGCTCTCCTGTTTTGAGCGGCTGAACTGCAGGATGGCGGGTCTTTCTGGCCTTCTTTTGTTTCCTGCTGACAGAGCTTGACGCTTTTCAGGAGGTGCCCAGTGCAGTTGGTCACCTGTCGCGCTTTGAGGCGGCGCTTTCAGTTACTATTTGTCAAAGATCAATTTGCTCTGGCCTTCGGGCCGCGAGACAGACCACCTAACTTTGAAAGCATGGGCCCCACGGCCTAACCAGGAAACAAGTGCCCATGTCACTCGTCAGGCTTTGCAATTATATTTTGAGCTGCTTTCTGACAGCGGCTACATGGGGGATGGTCGTCCTAATTCCAGGCTCACTCAATGCCGCGCCGATGGAGTCATTGATCCTGGCATTGTCCAAAACGCCTTTGTCATTGCCGTTTTATGTAGCACAGAGCCAAGGATATTTTGAAGGCGAGGGGGTGCAAATCAAGATCAATGACGTGATTGGCGGCGTGCGCACCATGCAGCAGTTGCTTGGCGGGGCGGTGGACTTGGCAACATCGTCCGATACGGTGGTGATGTTCAACAGCTTTGGCCGAAAAGATTTTGCCGTGCTCAGTAGCTTCGTGACCAGTGATGAAGACGTGCGGATGATCGCCGGGCCAAACATGGTTTCTCTGCAGCCTGCGCACATAGTGGGCAAGCGCATCGGAACAATCATTGCTTCGGCCAGCCACTATTATCTGGACAACTGGCTTTTGTTTCATGGTGTTGATCCGAAAAATGTCACCGTGGTAGGGCTTGCACCGGAGGCGATGGAGTTGGCGCTCATAAAAGGCAATGTGGATGCGGTGTCAGTTTGGGAGCCCTTTGGGTACAAAATTTTGCGCGACGTGCCCAGAGTCAGGGTGTATCCCAATCCAGGGACTCACACCCTGAGTTTCAACCTCATGGTCCATGCCAAACATGTGGGTGTAAAGGACGCTGAACTGGTCAAGATTCTTCGCGCCCTGGATCGTGCACAGCGTTTTATCAAAGCCGAGCCACTCAAGGCGCAGGCGATTTTGCGTGAGCGACTTCAAATCGATCAGCCTTACATCGACTGGATCTGGCCGCGTTATCACTATGCGCTGGCGTTGGACCAGTCACTCCTTGTGACGCTAGAAAGCCAAGCCCGGTGGGCGCGGCAGGAAGGGTATGTGGCGGCAGCACGATCACCCAACTATCTCGACTTTATTTATCCAGGTCCGCTCAGTGCTGTGCGCCGGGACGCTGTAGGAATTGTCAAGTAACCATGCGAATCCGCACGATCCTGACAGCGGCCGTTTCGGCATCCAGTGTGATGGCGCTGGCACTTGCTTTGGCCAGCTGGATCTTCATTGGACGACTGGACGCAGCGGAAGACGTTCAGGTTCGCGCCCAAATCAGCGCGCGTGAAGTCTCCGAGATGTTGGCGCTTGCCCATGAATATGCCTGGCATCCCGAGGAGCGAATGGTTCAGCAGTGGAAAGTGCACCAGGCTGCTTTGAATAAAGCCATGGCGTTCAAAGGGGGGCTTGCAGATGCAGAACAGCAGCAGGTCCGCACGGAGTTGCTCGCGCTGTCCAATGTATTTACACAGCTTGAGACGCTTGACGCTACAGAGGAGCCCAGCCTGAATGCCAGGCGTCGTCAGCTGCTGCTGGATCAATCGCTGACCAAGGCCAGGCTGGTGGCAGATGCTGTGCAGCATTGGGTTGATGCCGCCACCGATGAACATCGGGTTGCCGAGCAAAATTTCAGAAGAGTTGCTGTTTTGGTTCCCGTGCTGCTGCTGATGTTGCTTGCCATGTTGGCGATGCTGTTGGTACAGCGGGTGCTTCGGCCGTTGGCTCAGCTGCGTACGGCGGTAGCGGCCGCTGCCAAAGGGGATCAATTAATTCGCACAGCCTCCAAAGCGCCCGATGAAATTGGCGATTTGTCGCGCGCATTTGATGCTTTGGCCGTGGACATGGTGACCGCTTTGCGCAAGGAAATCGCTGATCGTGAACAAGTGCAATTGAAACTTGCCGAAAATCAGACTCGATTGAACACCATTATTGAAACCGGACCCGAATGCATCAAGATTGTCGATGCGCAGGGGCGCCTGCTGCTGATCAATCCGGCTGGAATGGCAATGCTTGAAGTTGATGCACTGGATCAGGTGATCAATTGCCCGGTCGTGGATATTGTGGTGCCTGAGCACCGCTCTGCAGTGGCGCAGATGCACCAGCGGGTGATGGCTGGAGAGTCCGTTCAGATTGAATATGAAATTGTTGGACGAAAGGGAGCCCGGCGCTGGATGCAAACCCACGCTGTGCCGATGCTCGATCACGGTGAAATTGTGCAATTGGCCGTGACTCGAGACATTACCGAACACAAGAATGCCACGATCGAAATTGAGCAACTGGCGTTTTACGATTCTTTGACCAAGTTGCCCAATCGCAGGTTGATGCACGACCGCCTGAGGCAAGCCATTGCCGGTATTTCACGGCGCAATCGGCATGCAGCCTTGATGCTGATCGATCTGGATAATTTCAAGGCGCTCAATGACAGTTTGGGCCACGCAGCCGGTGATTTGTTATTGGTGGAGGCTGCATCCCGAATTACATCCTGCATTCGTGTGGGCGATACCGCTGCGCGAATGGGTGGAGACGAGTTTGTGGTGATCCTGCAAGATCTTGAATCTACCGGTTTTGCAGCGGCGCAGGCTGAGGCGGTCGCCATGAAAATCCAAAGACAGCTCAATCAACCCTATCTGCTGGATATGTCGTCGGCAAACGCACTGCAATTTACCCGCAAACATCAGTGCACATCCAGCATTGGTATCACCGTGTTTACTGAAAGCACGGTGACCACGGATGAATTGATGCGCCGTGCTGATGCTGCCATGTACCAGGCCAAGGCGGCAGGCCGCAATGTACTGCGTTTCTTTGACCCTGAAATGCAGGCGTTGGCCACGGCCAATACAGAGTTGGAAGCAGATTTGCGTGAAGCGGTTTTGCAACGTCAGTTGCTTCTTTATTTTCAGGCACAGGTGCAGAGCAACGGACATTTGACCGGCGTCGAAGCCTTGATTCGCTGGCAACATCCCACGCGCGGCATGTTGCTCCCTGGTGAATTCATTCCCTTGGCCGAAACCTCCGGTCTTATATTGAGCATTGGGAGTTGGGTGCTTGAGGCGGCCTGTCTTCAACTCGCAAGTTGGGCCACCGTTCCTGGGTTCGAGCACTTGACCATCGCGGTCAATGTCAGTGCACGCCAGTTTCATGAGAGTGATTTTGTTGATCAGGTGTTGGCTGTTTTTGCCCGTACGGGGGCCAATCCACATCGGCTCAAACTGGAACTGACTGAGAGCCTGCTGGTCAACGATCTCGATGGCATTATTGCCAAAATGACGACACTCAAATCAATAGGTGTTGGTTTTTCTCTGGATGATTTTGGGACGGGTTATTCATCCCTGTCCTATTTGAAACGAATGCCGCTGGATCAACTCAAAATTGATCTTGGATTTGTCAGGGATATTCTTTTCAATCCGAATGATGCAACCATTGCCAAGATGGTTATTGCTCTGGCCAATAGTTTGGGGCTGACTGTTTTGGCCGAAGGCGTGGAAACACTGGGGCAACGCGACTTTCTGGAGGCCAATGGTTGTTTGACCTATCAAGGTTATCTGTTTGCTCGGCCTCTTCCACTGAGGGAGCTCGAGGAGTATGTACGACTGCTTACCTTTGTTTCATAAAACAACGCCAGTTAACAGTTATCGTTAGTCAATGAGCGATCTGACTCAGACTCAGATCAAGCGCAAAGTATTTGACGCAAACTTGGGATAACCAGGATAAATTTCTCATCCATGAGACCCTCGCATAAACCTGACAAGTCCTGGATTCTGGCTTTGCTGGCTGTGCTAATGCTTGCGTGCGAAATACTGGCATGGGGGTGGGCGACTCAACGCTCTGCTGGGGAGTCGCTGCAAGGTCCGTTGTTGCTCGGCCTGGTAGGGGCTTTGTGCGCAGTCGGCATCTCGGTCATTTTATGGCGCCAAATTTTGGCGGCTAGGCTTAAAACCCACAAAACCCGTCAACTGCTGGCTTCCAGTTTGGATACGCTGGATGTGGGCCTGGAGATTTGGGATGAGCATGATCGGTTAATACTCTACAACAAAAAAATAAACCAGTTGCGCATCGATTTTCATACGCCAGCGGACATTGGCCAAACTTTTGAGACCTTGCTGCGAGCCAAACTCAAGCGTCATTTGATTGCGGGTGCTATAGGGCGCGAGGATGAATGGCTGGCAGAACGGTTGTCAAAGCGAGGGACGTATAAAGAGCCGCAACTGAAAGCGTTTTCCGGCAATCAATGGGTCAATACCTACGAAACCCGAACGCCCGAGGGCTATCTGGTGGCTTCCTGGATTGACATCACTGAGTTGGTGCGCAAGGGGAAAATGCTTGAGGCCAGCAATCGGCGCTTGATTCAGCAGTCGAGCATGGATAAGTTGACCGGTTTGGCCAACCGCAGAAGCTTTGATGAAGGCCTGGCTGTCGAATGGCAGCGGGCAGCTCGTAGTGGCAGCACCTTGAGTCTCTTGATGGTCGATATCGATCACTTCAAACAATACAACGATAACTACGGCCATGTCGCTGGCGACGAATGCTTGCGACGGGTGGCCAGGGTTCTGGATAACCGTGTGCGCCGCGCCGGTGAATTGGTGGCACGCTATGGTGGTGAAGAATTTGTATTGCTGCTGCCAGGAGCCGATATGGCGCATGCCTGCGAGACGGCTGAGCAATGCCTGCTTCAAATGCAGGACGAAGCCCTTCCGCATGTCGCATCAGCGACTTCGCCTTTTGTGACCTTCAGTATTGGCGTGGCGTGTATTCGGCCCGGTAACGAGCAGGAAGCCACTTCCTTGGTCAATGCGGCCGATACGGCCATGTACCGTGCCAAGTCAGGTGGGCGGGCGCGCTACGAGGTGGCCGATCAGGCCGATTGGGATATCGACAAGGACACCCCGCGCACCCAACCAGCTCCATTGAGCTGACTACGCCAAATTTTTTAGGACTTGCTCAATCTCGTTAAACAGGGGGCGATCATTTGGCGTTTCCTGCATGCAGGCGGATTTCAAATCGATGAGGGACTGCAGGGTGCAAGGGGAGCAAGCCGCTGCAGGGGTGCAGCGTGCCAGCAGTTCTTCCAGCAGGCAGGCGAAGGCCCGAACTTCAATGCGCTGCAGTGCTTGGGCTTGTAGCTGGTTTTGGGGTGCCAGAAATGAAGCCGCCCCAAAATCGCCCAACAAAGCGACTCCATGAGGATCATGCAAAATATTGTGCGCATACAAATCGCCGTGCATGAGGCCTTGTGCATGCAGATGCAGCGCGGCCGATGCCATGCCATGCGCCAGTTTGATAACCGCGTTCAAGTCAAAGGTGGTGCCAACGGCATAGATGTCACGGGTGCAGGATTCAAGACTCGGTGGCCCGGCAAGATTGACAAAATCCGGGTCAATCAATCCCATGACCATGCCGGATACATTTTCGGGGTGACCAACGACCTTGCCCAATACCGGGATCAGATGCGCATGCAGCCCTGCGCTGATGCACGCCGACATTTCACTTTGCGGCAAGCCATCGCTGGTGACGGCGCCTTTGAAGAGTTTGACCGCAACGGTTTGCTGCTCCTGGTTGTTGCGCCAAAGCGCTTTGTGAATCACGCCGGAAGCCCCTTCGCCTAAGGTTTGTTGCAGCGTCAAATGGTTCCAATCAATGAGGTCGATGGGTGTTGAATCCAAGGCCGCTGCCTCTGTGCTCTGGCAAAACGGGTTGCTCGCAAAAGCCAGCCAGGCCAGTTTGGGCAGCGTGAGCAGATAGTCTGGTAGTTCGGTCAACCGATTGGCAGAAATTCGCAGCAATTGAAGTTGTGTGCAGGCTGAGATTTCAGACGGCAAGGCGCGCAACTGGTTACCAGAGAGCATGAGCTTTTGCAGTTGCGTGCATCGTCCAATTTCCGCTGGCAAGTCTGTTATCTGGTTGTCGGTGAGAATCAGCCAGCGCAACGTGGCGGGAAGTGCATTGCCAGGTATGGTGCGAATCTGGTTCGCCTTGAACCCCACCATGCTCAGTTGCCTGCATTGCCCAAGCACCTCTGGCAAGAGGGTAAATTGATTGTCGGAACAAAACAGGATGCGCAGCTTGTGCAGCCGGGGTAGATCGTCGGGCAGGGATGATAAGGCGTTGCCGGAGAGATCCAGGATTTCCAGGGAGTCGGCAAGGTCGAAAATTTCGTGTGGGAACGTCTGCAAACCACATTTCAAAGTCAGTCGCCGGATACCTGCTAGATTGCCGGCGCGCAGTTGCTCAAGAGTGGTCATTTGAAAGTTGGGAAATGGGTTGCTTTGCTATGCAGCCGCTATGCTGAAAGCCTGTTTAAATGGTACTTTAACCTTGCTGCTTTGCTGATACCCGGGCTGGATCGCTCCCGAAAGGGATGCTTGTTGGTTAAATAGGGTTGCAGCCCAATTGAGTATTGCGCAAGCAGCTATTAAAATAATAGCGTATGGATGAACTTAAAAATCTTGAATCTATGGGACTGGTCTTGCCTGGTCCGTCATACATCGTGGGAGCCATTTTGTTTGGCATCATCGGCTATGTGGCATTCAGGCGGGGACGGAAAACATCGGCCCCTGCACTGACTTGGACTGGATTGGCCTTGATGTTGTATCCCTACGCCGTCTCTCAAACGTGGTTGCTCTGGGCGGTGGGTGCCGCACTTTGCGGATGGCTTTATGTCAAGTGGAATTGATTCGCGCTGGGTTCGTGTTGGCCTCATTTCCATGGCTGGGGCGCTAGCTACCGCGCTCGTCGGCTGCGGTTCTGTCCCCTTGGCTCGCAGCGATACTGCTGTTAAAGAGCCTCTGCAGGTGCCATCACGACTCTCTCAAGGTCAGGCGGATGACATCACCATTTATGCCGTTGGTTTGGTCGGTACGCCCTATCGCTATGGCGGCAATACGCCTGATACTGGTTTTGATTGCAGTGGACTGATTGGTCATGTTTACCAAACAAGGGCAGGGATTGCCCCCCCTCGAACCGTCTCCAGACTGCAAGCATGGGGGCAGCCGATATCGAGCAATCATCTTCGCTCCGGTGATCTGGTTATTTTTGCCCAAAGCAATGTCACGACCCATGCGGGTATTTATGTCGGAGATGGTCGCTTTGTCCACGCGCCTTCAACGGGCGGGGAAGTTCGACTTGATAATCTGAATTCCAAATACTGGTCGGCCCAGCAAGTCGCTTTTCGTCGACCCTGAAAGCGCGGGTTGACTTTAAAAATCGTCGCAGGAGGTTCCTGGGGTGGACGCCGTTTTTCGGTACACGACTTCCCCAGTAGGGACATGAACGACACGGATTTCCTGACCAAATGGTTTGGTGAAGCTTTTAGCCGCAACAACAATGGCTAATGCCCGGTCAACCAGGTTAAAAAATTTGGAAGAAACAATGCCCGGTAACAAAGGGCCCACGATAGGGAAATTGCTTTCTACGCGGTAGGCGGCGCTTGACATGATGTCCTCTCTTTCTCTTGATTTATAGTTTTCAAGAGCTTACCGCGGGCTTGTGACGTCAATGTGTCAGCTCGTTACCGCAATGGATGTCATTTACAAAAACTTGCACTATTGTGGGTGTAAGTGCCTGTTATGCCGACATGTCCAGCATCGCACCTGCGATCTTGTCGCTGGTTTTGAAGACGGCAAGGTTGGCGAGAAATGAATTCTTGGCCTGCAGTTGCGTGACGACATCCGTTTCCAGCGCTGAGCCAACTTTGTCAGCCGTGGTCAATGAACTTGATACGCCGCCGCCCGTTTGACTCGTTTGCAGCACTTCCTGACGCCGAAAATCGGGGGTGTTCACATTGGCAACGTTATGAGCAGATGCATTCAAAGCGGTCTGGGCCGCATTCATGCCCGAAAGTGCAATGGATGAAATAGAGCTCATGTGAAATACCTCTTCAGTGTCGACTGGCAGACATTGGAGCATAAAAGCGTCTTTCTGGAAATGCCATTGGACTAGATTCAGGGCCTCACGCTGAGCCTTGATTTGGCAACTCATACCAACAGTGAAACAATGGTCTTCATCATGAAATACCAAGTTTTGAAATACCTAGTCTGTGCCGCCATGCTGTCGATTCTGGTGCGGCCTGTTTGGGCAGAGTTGCCCAAGCGCGATTTGAGGGTTGAATTGCGACAGATACAGGAGAGTGAAAGCTCCGGCTACTCGGTTAGCACGCAATCCCGAAGTCCAATGCTGGAGGAGCAGTTCATTCAGGTGCGCAACGGCGAAAAAGCCAGTTTGAGTGTGGACACGTCCATGCCAATGCAGTGGCTTCAGTCCGCGACAGCACAAAGCAGCATGTTGGCGGCCTCTGGCGTTTCGGCCCGCAACAGCGGTGGTTCCGTGACCCATGCCGTGACGTGGATGAATGCGGGCCAGAATATCAAGGTGCACCCGAGTTGGCCAGGGGGCAAGCATTTGGCGGTTGTTGAAATTGAGGTTCAATCCGCCAGTGTGCAAGAGCGCCTTGGCGCTGAGCTGCCGGATCAATCCCACAGCCAAGTGGTGACCACGGTCAGTGCCCCTTTGGGGCAGTGGGTCACAATTGCAGCGTCTGGTCATGGCCCCCAACAAGGGGTTTACAGCAGCGATGCAGTCAGCCAAGCGCGACAACTGCTTCAAATCCGGGTGCTTGCACCCTGAATTTTTTCCAACACTTCAAGGCTCTCATGGTTGCTGCATACAAACCACAAATTACCCCTATCTCTTACGACGGCATTGACAGCCATACCCCAACAGGCGCGTTGCCCGAACTCCTGGACAGGCTGGAAACCCGCGGTGGTTATGACCCCCGGACCGGCAAGCTGGTGCCCTTCAAAAATATCAGTGACGATTTTGATGAAAGTCTGATCAACGAGATGCTTGACAGCATGACGGCGGCTGTAGAGGCGGGCCAGGGGAGTCAGGCCACCTTTCTCAAGGATTTTTTTGCGACCGACAAAGACGTACAAAATTTTGCCGATGCACTGGATGATTACGCTGACGAGGGAACGTTCTGGGTCAATGACCGGCACTTCAATGCTTTTATCCGTGCAGCCCAAGCCAGCGAGGAGCATGCCGTAACTTACTCAGCAATGGCTGAGCGTATTCGTGAACTTTTTGAAATTGAGCGCGAGCAGTCGCAAAAAGCGGCTAAAGCAGCCGCTAAAAAATCAAAATAGTGGATTTTGGTCGCGGTCGGCTAATCGAGCGAGCTGGCCGCTGCCATGACGCTGACGAACACCAGTTTGACAAGCAGCCAGGTCGCCACCACGATCAACCAGGATTTCCACTTGACCCGCAGCACGTTGAGCGTGTTTTCGGCCAGGGTGAAAACAAATCCACAAACCGCACCAAACAAAAGTCCGAAAAGACCTTGGTAAAGCTTTTGCAGCCAGTACTGGTCGGCGTCGTCGATGATGGGCTGAAACAAGCCGACGATGCCGCCAAACAAAAGCCAGCGGACCGTGTAGCCGCGCCACCGATACCAGTGGCTAGCTTTGGGGGATGACCAATGAGCCTTGGTTGGCATTGACGGCTGCATACGAAAATTCTTGGGAGGATGGAAACGCAGAAATTGTAGGTAGGTTCTGCGCTGAATGTATGAGGTTGACGAGCCTTGACCCCGGCACTGGCTTCACAGTTAGGGCTGCTTGGTTCCCCACCTGACCCGGTTGGCCGCTTCACCATGCGGGAAGGCCCGTCAGCCGGTATTGTAGTTGCTTCGCGGGCGTTTCTTGAAGGCCTTGTTGAAGCTGGGGGAAGATGTCGTAATCTCATGCGCATGAACGAGCACTATCCCATGTCTGCTGAAACCCTGTTTTTTGAAGGCAACCGCCTGCTGGCGGCGGGTGATGCCGCCGCTGCCGAGGCCTGCTTCAGGCTTGCGATCCAAAATGCGCCGGAGCTGGCCGAAGCGCATGCCAATCTGGCTTTTTTGCTGGACGAGCGCGGTGCCGGGGCCCAGGCGCTTGCCTGTTATGAGCGTGCGATTGCGCTCAATCCCGTGATTTCTCAGGTTCATCTGAATTACGGCTCGTTGCTGGCCAGCCATCAACGGCTGGCCGAGGCCGAGGCGGCTTATCGGCAAGCCATTGCGCTGGCGCCGGATGCCCCGTCGGGCTGGTCCAACCTGGGCGGGCTTTATGCGGGCATGAAGCGGGATGAGGAGTCTGAGCTTTGCTGTCGCCAGGCCATGGCGCTGGATGCGGACTATGCCAAAGCGCGATTCAACCTGGCCTATGTGCTCTTGCGTCAGGGCCGGTTTGAGGAGGGCTGGCAATGTCTGGAGTCGCGCGACTGGTACGGTGCGTTGCAGGCGCATCTGGACTGTCCGCGCTGGCGCGGGGAGTCGTTGCAGGGCAAGTCGCTGTTCATCGGCTTTGAGGCGGGCCATGGCGACATGATCCAGTTTGTCCGCTATGCCGCCGTGCTTAAGCAGCAGGGCGCGGCGCGCATCACCTTGTTGTGTCACCCGCCACTCAAAACCCTGTTTGCCAGCTTGAGCGGCATGGACGAGGTGATTGGGTTTGACGAAGACTTGCCCCGAACCGGTTGGGATTGCTGGACGCCTTTGTTGAGCATTCCCTTTCATTGCCGCACGCGCCTGGACTCGATCCCGGCAAGGATTCCCTATTTACAGGCCCCCACCGAACGCGTGGGGCGCTGGGCGCCATTACTTCCCAAAGCGGGGCTGCGGGTCGGTCTGGTCTGGAAGGGCAGTACCCAATTTGAAAACGATGCTCACCGCTCGCTGGCCGCACTGGAGGTGCTGGCGCCACTGTGGCAAGTGTCGGGTGTGCAGTTCATCAGCCTGCAAAAAGGAGCGGGTGAGGATCAAGCCAAAAATCCGCCGGACGGTTTGACCCTGCTGCATCTGGGGTCGCAGCTTGAAGATTTTGCCGACACGGCGGCGATTGTGGCCAGCCTGGACCTCGTCATTTGTGTGGACACAGCCGTTGCTCACCTCGCGGGCGCCTTGGGCACGCCGTGTTGGGTGCTGCTGCCGCATTACAAAACCGACTGGCGCTGGTTGAATGATCGCGCTGATTCGCCTTGGTATCCCGGCGTGATGCGCCTGTTTCGGCAATCGCAGGCTGGCCACTGGGCACCTGTGGTGGCGCAAGTCCAGATGGCGCTTGAGGCATGGGCGCGTGAAAAACGCACTTGAGTCCACACCTTAGAATCAGCCCCCATGTCTTACCTCGTGCTCGCCCGCAAGTACCGCCCCCGCAACTTCACCGAAATGGTGGGACAGGATCACGTCGTGCAAGCGCTGACCAACGCGCTCACCACGCAACGGTTGCACCACGCTTACCTGTTTACCGGCACCCGTGGTGTTGGCAAAACCACCGTGTCGCGTATCCTGGCCAAGTCGCTCAATTGCCAGGGCGTGGACGGCACCGGTGGCATCACCGCTACCCCTTGTGGCGTCTGCCAGGCCTGCACTGATATTGATAGCGGACGCTTTGTCGATTACACCGAGCTCGATGCCGCCTCGAACCGCGGCGTGGACGAGGTGCAGGCGCTCTTGGAGCAGGCGGTTTACAAACCGGTGCAAGGTCGCTTCAAAGTCTTCATGATTGACGAGGTGCACATGCTCACCAACACGGCGTTCAACGCCATGTTGAAGACGCTGGAAGAGCCGCCCGAGTATTTGAAGTTTGTGCTGGCCACCACCGACCCGCAAAAAGTGCCGGTCACCGTGCTGTCGCGCTGCCTTCAGTTCAATCTGCGGCCAATGGCGCCCGAAACCATCCGCGAGCACTTGCAAAAAGTCCTGCAGATCGAAGAAGTCCCGGCTGATGTGCAGTCGCTGCGCCTGGTGGCCCGCGCCGCGCGTGGTTCCATGCGCGATGCCTTGAGCCTAACCGACCAGGCGATTGCCTTTGGCTCCGGCCAGTTGCAAGAAGCCACGGTGCGCCTGATGCTGGGCAGCGTGGACCGCTCATATGTGTTCCGCTTGTTGGAAGCCTTGGCGAACGGCGATGGCAAAACCGTGGTCGAAACCTCTGAGGTCTTGCGCCTGAACGGCCTGAGCGCCGCTTCGACCCTGGAAGAAATGAGTTCGGTTTTGCAGCGCATGGCCGTGCTGCAAGCCGTGCCCAGCGCCGCTGCGGAAACGGATGAAACCGACCCGGAAGCCGCCGACATGGCGCGTCTGGCGGCACTGATGCCTGCCGATGAGACCCAGTTGCTCTACAGCATTTGCCTGCACGGTCGCAGCGAGCTGGGCCTGGCGCCCGATGAATACGCGGCCTTGACTATGGTGCTGCTGCGCTTGCTGGCTTTCAAACCGCAAACAGGCCAAGCGCCACGCGCGGAAAAAAAAACTCTGATTGAAGCGCCGCAGACAGCAGCAGTTGCTCCTGCTCCGCAAATCGCTCCTGCGTCGGCATCAGCACCAGCGTCGCCTCCACTTGTCGCTCAGCCGGTTGCACCGCAAACGGTTCCGGTGCCGGTTCCTGCCGCGCCAGTTGAGTCGGTTGAGCCAGTTGCTGCTGAAGTTCCAGTTGTTGTGGTCATGCCTGCGCCAGTTGCGGCGTCAAGCCCCATTTCTTCGGCTGCCCCAGCGCAACAATCAACCCGGGTGCAGCCCTGGGATGATGAGCCAAATCAGCCTGTAGCCCCCGTCGAACCTGCGCAAGCAGCTACGAATAATATAGCGAAAGCAACGCCGGTAACCAGCCCGCCGCCCGGCCAGCAGATTCCCGTCGTCAGCATGTCGATGGCCGCGCCTTCTTCTCGTGTTGTTGAGCCAAATCAGCCCGTAGTCCCCGTAGAACCAGCGCAAGCAGCTACAAATATCGTAGCGATTCCGGTGCGGGTGCAGGCCGATTCGCGGGTCGAGGCGGTAGCGGGACAAGCAGGCGAGGCGGTGTTGATTCCGACTGAGGAAGGCGACTTCTGGCACCAGACGGTGCAGCAACTCATTGCGGCAGAGGCCATCACGGCTCTGGTGCGCGTGTTGGCCTTGCAGTCACAACTGGTGGCGCGTGATACCGATCAGTGGATTTTGCGGGTCGAGAGTGCCTCGCTCAACCAGGCTGGTACCCGGGATCGCCTGACAGCGGCTTTGCAGGGTGCAGGCCACCCTGTACAGCTGGTGGTGGAGGTCGGTCGCGTCACGGACTCTCCGGCCCGGCGCAACACCGCAGCGGCGCAAGAGCGGCAATTGGCCGCCGAGAAAATCATTTTTGACGATCCGTTTGTGCAGACCATGATGCGGGACTTTGGGGCGAAAATCGTCCCCGGCAGCATCAAACCGGGTTGAACTTTGCATTGCAAATCAACCCGCCAGACGCATTTCTATTTCAGCTATTCATTTAAAAACCCAACTCAAGGAAACGCCATGTTCAACAAAGGACAACTCGCCGGCCTCATGAAGCAAGCCCAGGCGATGCAGGAAAACATGAAAAAAGCCCAGGACGATCTGGGCAATATCGAAGTCACCGGCGAGTCCGGCGCAGGCCTGGTCAAGGTCTTGATGACCTGCAAGCACGACGTCAAACGCATCACCATCGACCCCAGCTTGCTGGCCGAAGACAAAGACATGCTCGAAGACTTGGTGGCCGCAGCCTTTAACGCCGCCGTGCGCAAAGCTGAAGAAACCTCGACCGAGAAAATGGCCAAGATCACGGCAGGCATGCCAAGCCTCCCCGGCGGCATGAAATTCCCTTTCTGATGGCTTGGCTACCGAGCAAGCGTGATCCGTCGTTGGGCGGTGCTCGCAATCCTCACGTACAGGAAGTACGTTCCGGTTGCTGCGCTCCGTCCGCCTAGGCTGACGCTCGCTCGCTACGCCCCCACCGCTGCTGAAAAATATGTCTGACCTCAACTCCCTTGACGCGCTGATCCAGGCGCTGCGACGCTTGCCGGGGGTGGGTGTCAAGTCGGCCCAGCGCATGGCGTTTCATTTGTTGCAGCATGATCGCCCCGGCGCACAGGCTTTGTCGCGGGCTTTGAAGGAGGCGGCTGAGGGCGTGTTGCATTGCGAGCGCTGCCACACCTTCACGCAGGCCACCATTTGCGCCAACTGCCTCGATACCGAGCGCGATGCCAGCAAGCTGTGCGTGGTTGAAACGCCTGCCGACCAGTCGGCCATTGAGCGCACCGGCGCGTACAAAGGACTGTATTTTGTGCTGATGGGCAAGCTCAATCCGTTGGACGGCATTGGCCCCAAAGACATCGGCCTCAAAAAATTGTTTGACCGCGCCTGCGACGGTCTGGTGCAAGAGGTGATTCTGGCCACCAACTTCACTGCCGAAGGAGAGGCCACGGCCCATGTGATCAGTGAAGGTCTCAAGGTGCGCGGCTTGCGCCTGACCCGTCTGGCGCGTGGTGTGCCGGTGGGCAGTGAGTTGGAGTATGTAGATTTAGGCACCATTGCCCATGCACTGGTGGACCGGAGATGAATTCATGATATTTACCCATTTTTCCATTGCTTACTGGTGTGTCCTGGTGGCAGCCATCCTTCCGATTGCTTGCGCCGGCATTGCCAAATCGGGCCAATTTGGCAAGCCCTTGCGCGAGGGCGGCTTTGACAATGACCAGCCGCGAGCTTGGCTGGCACGTCAGACCGACTGGCGAGCGCGGGCTAATGCGGCGCAAGCTAATAGCTTTGAAGCGCTGCCGTTTTTCATTGGCGCGGTCATCATTGCCCACCAGTTGGGTGCTAATCAGCTCCGGCTGGACGTGCTGGCCTTTATTTACATCGTACTGCGTCTGTTTTTCATCATGATGTATGTGGCGGGCTTGTCCAAGCCGCGTTCCATTGCGTGGGCGCTGGCGTTTGCGGCCAATATCGGGATTCTTTTCATCGGCTACCGATAGCGGTAGGTAGAAACACCCACGGGATGTTCCCGATGCGTGATCGTGCTCAATTGGCTAGGCTAAGCACCAACCCAATTCACGATCACCATGATTTCCATTCATCCCAATCGACGATCCTTTGCCGCCGTAACAGCTTTGTCGCTGGGGTCCTTGGCTGTTACTGCCCTGTGGGCCAAGTCGCGTCCTGAAAAATCAAGAGTCTCGATTGCGGTGACTGACAAGGCGTCCTTCTACAGCCTGCCTTTGACCATTGCCGAGCAGCTTGGCTTTTTCAAGGTGGAAGGGCTGGATGTCGTGATCAGCGATTTTGCGGGTGGCGATGGGGCGGTGCAGTCGGCCTTGAGCGGGGCGGCGGACGTGGTTTCGGGGTCGTTTGACCGCATCATCAGCCAGCAGATCAAGGGGCAAAAATTCCAGGCCTTCGTGCTGCAGGGGCGCGCACCGGCGATTGCCATGGGGATTGCGACGAAAGCCTTGCCCAATTACAGGGCGGTGGCGGATCTCAAGGGCAAACGTATTGGTATTTCCGAATTGGGCGCGCCGAGCCATTTGGTGGCCAGTCTGATCTTGTTGCGCGGTGGGCTCAGCCCAGGGGAGGTGAGCTTTGTCCCGGTCGGTGCGGCCGCAGGTGCCTTGCTGTCGTGGCGCTCTGGTCAGATTGATGCGCTGTGCAACGTGGATCCGGTCATGACCATGCTGGAGCAAAAAAGTGAAATCCGGCTGATTGCCGATGCCCGAACCCTCAAAGGGGCCCAGGAGGTGTTTGACGGCCCCATGCCGGCCAGTTGCCTCTTCGCATCACTGGATTTTGTGCAGAAAAACCCCAACACCGTGCAGGCCCTGACCAATGCCATCACGCACAGCCTGAAATGGCTGCAAACGGCCGGTCCCAGCGACATTATTAAAGTGGTTCCTGAAGCCTACCTGCTGGGCGACCGGGCTTTGTACCTGGCCGCGTTTGACAAGGGGCGTGAAGTTATTTCACCCGATGGGCTGATCGCACCAGAAGGGCCGCGCACGGCTTTGAAAGTGTTGGCGCGGATAGATCCAGGCCTCAAGGGGCGTCAAATCGTGCTGGAACAAACTTATACCAACGAGTTTTCGCGGATTGCCAAGGAACGTTTTAAAGCCTGACTCGCTATGCTTTTAATAGCTTGTTACGCAGTGTATACAGGGGCTTGAAGGCTATTTGGTTATTAACGCTTGGCCAAGCGCGTGTTTTTTCCGGGTTTGCGGTGGGCTTGTTGCGTGCCGGATTTTTTTCGGGCTGGACCTGTCGATTTGACTTGCGCTGTGTCTCTAACCTGATTGGGCAACATCAGCACAATTTGTTGTCCGGGTTTGAAGGCGGCCGACGCACCCAGCTTGTTCCATTGCGCGACACTGTCGGGGCTGACATGAAAGCGTTGAGCCACACTGGCCACCGTGTCTTTTTTCCCGGCTTTGAGCACCGAGCGTTTCAAAACAATGTCGGGCGACAGAGAAAGCTGACCGTTATCGGCCAGGTGAAGCGTGACATCGGTGTTGAGCTCGGCACCTCGCGGGACCAGCAAGCTTGAACCGGCCTTGATCAACATGCGGGGCGGGATGTTGTTGACCCGGCGCAGTTCGTCCTCGCTCATGCCGACTCGTTTGGCGGCATCAGCCGGTTTCATGGTGGAGGGCGCCAGCCAGACGGTCCAGCTCGCCAGTCGGGCATTGCCGTAAGCCTCCAGGTTGCTGGCAAAGGTGGCTGCGTTGTCCCAGGGCAGCAGAATTTGGGGGGTGCCAGCTGCCAGAATCACCGGCCGACTGGCCGACGGGTTCAGTGACTTGAAGTCTTCTTCGCTCACTTCGGCCAGTTTGGCAGCCAGCGCCACGTCGATGTCGCGGGTGATATCGACCGACTGGAAATAAGGGTGGTTTTCAATCAGGGGCAGGCTTGAATTGAATGCTTGCGGGTTGGAGATGATGTTTTTCAGGGCTTGCAACTTGGGCACGTAGTAGCGCGTTTCATTGGGCATGCGCAGGTCGGAATAAGACAGGCCCAGACCCGCGCGTTGGTTCTTGGCAATGGAGCGCCCGACGCTGCCTTCGCCCCAGTTGTAGGCGGCCAGCGCCAGTTGCCAATCGCCAAACATGTCATGAAGTTTTTGCAGGTAGTCCAATGCCGCCCGGGTGGAGGCCAGTACATCGCGTCGGTCATCGCGAAACGCGTTTTGCTTTAACGAGAATGTTTTTCCGGTGGCGGGCATGAATTGCCACATGCCAGCCGCTTTGGCGCTGGAGACGGCCTGCGGGTTGAACGCGCTCTCCACAAAAGGCAAGAGGGCCAGTTCGGTCGGCATGTTGCGCCGCTCCAGCTCTTCAACAATATAAAACAGGTATTTGCGCGAACGCTCGGTCATGTTCAGGATGTAGTCGGGCCGGGCGCTATACCACTGCTCGCGGTCGGCCACGATGTCGCTTTCCAGGTCGGGCATGCCAAAGCCCAGGCGCATGCGCTCCCACAAGTCGGCTGGCGGCGTCAATTGGGCAACTCCCCGGGAGCTGGTCAGCCCGGTGGTTGTGATGGGCTGCAAGGGGCTGCCAGTTATGTTGGATTTCTTGAGTCCTGCAGGGCTCGCTGTGATTGAGATGGGACTAATCGACTCCGTCAATTTGTAGGTGGCACTGGGTTCGCCGGCGGGGGTGACCCCCGTACTGGCACAACCTGTTAGCCAGACCAGGCTGGTCAGGCAAAGAACATGTAAAAATTTCATTGGAACTCGTTTTTCCACTGACGAAGGGCGGCAAAAATGCCTGCTTCGCCACGGGCGGTTGTATCAAAGCCCTGAGCGGCCTGGAGAATGGCTGCCTGGCGCGTTCTTAAAAAGGGGTTAATTTGGCGTTCCAACCCGATGGTCGTCGGCAAGGTCGGCTGCTGCTGGGCACGCAAGTTTTTGGCGGCTGCCGTGTAGCGGGCCAGTGCCTCATTGCCGGGGTCCACTGCACAGGCAAATTTCAGGTTGCTCAAGGTGTATTCATGGGCACAGCACACCTGGGTGGGGTCAGGCAAGGCGGCCAACTTGTCCAGCGAGTCCAGCATCTGGGCGGCAGTGCCTTCAAACAGGCGCCCGCAACCGCCACTGAACAGCGTGTCGCCGCAAAACAGCAGCGGCGCCCCGGCGGCATTCTCACAGAAATAGGCGATATGACCTGCGGTGTGGCCTGGCACATCGATCACGTTGAAGGTCAGGCCCAGGGCGCTCAGCGTGTCACCCTGGCCCAGCCGCGTCAACGGCTCCGGCATGACTTCATGGGCGGGACCAAAGACCCGGGCGCCCGTTGCCAGACGCAAAGCCGCCACACCGCCGGTGTGATCCTCGTGATGGTGCGTGACTAGAATAGCCTGCAGCTGGACGTTCAAGCGCTTCAGCGCATCAAGCACGGGTTGAGCATCACCGGGATCAACCACCAGGGCTTGATGTTCGTCATGCAACATCCAGATGTAGTTATCGTTAAAGGCGGGTAGTGGAATTAGCTTCATGAACGATCAAATTATAGGTTTGCAGGATTGGTTCACCACTCCCCCTGGGCGTTACCAGTTGGCGTGGGAGCGTGCGCAGCTCGATCTGGCGGTGGCGGACGTCTTTGGATTTCATGCTTTGCAGTTGGGTATGGCCGGGCTGGACGCCCTGGCGGCCAACCGTATGCCGCATCGCTGGCTGGCCACCCATACCCCCACACCGGGTGCGGCGATCGTGACTGATTTTTCGGCCCTGCCGTTCCCTGCCAACAGTCTGGATCTGGTGGTGTTGCCCCATTCGCTGGAGCTGGCACCCGACCCACACGCCACTTTGCGCGAAGTGGAACGGGTGCTGGTGCCCGAAGGCCGGGTGGTGATTTGTGGCCTGAACCCGGTCAGCCTGTGGGGCTTACGCCAGCGCCATGCCCACCTGTACCATCGCCTGGGTTGGGGAAAGATGTTTTTGCCCCAGGGTGAATTTGTCAACTACTGGCGGCTGCGCGACTGGCTTCGCTTGTTGAGTTTTGAGGTGGAGGTGGGGCGTTTTGGTTGCTACAAACCGGCTTTGTCCAGCGAAAAATGGTTGCAGCGTTGTGACTGGATGGAACGGGCCGGCGAGCGCTGGTGGCCGATTCTGGGCGCCGTCTATTTTGTGGTGGCCGTCAAGCGCGTGCGCGGCATGACGCTGCTGAGTCCGGGCTGGAGATCCTCCAGAATACTTGGTTCCGCTCCTGTTTCTGTAGCTGGTCACGCAAATAACACGGGGGCTGCAGCCCCATTGGATATAAATAAAAGGAAGATGGATTGAACACGATAACGATTTACACCGATGGCGCCTGCAAGGGCAATCCGGGGCCGGGCGGCTGGGGCGCCTTGCTCAAGTCAGCAGATTCGCAAAAAGAGTTGTTCGGCGGTGAACTGGTTACCACCAATAACCGCATGGAAATGATGGCTGTGATTGAAGCACTGTCAGCCTTGAAGCGCCCCTGTCAGGTCACGATGTATGTCGATAGCCAGTATGTGCTCAAGGGCATTACCGAGTGGATTGCCGGCTGGAAAGCCAAAGGCTGGAAAACCGCCGCCAAGCAGCCGGTGAAAAATGTGGACCTCTGGCAGCGCATGGATGCGCTGGTCAGCACCTCGGGCCACAAGATTGACTGGCGCTGGGTCAAAGGCCATGCGGGCGACCCCGGTAACGAGCATGCCGACATGCTGGCCAACCGGGGTGTTGAGCTGGCTTTGCAAAAGCGCTGAGTGTCAGTGGTGATGTAAAGAGTCTGCAAAGTAGCGCGCTGGCCCGGCTTGGTAAGGGTCATTGCGTAGGGCAATTTAAGACTGTGCTGCTACATTGGCCGCTTGCTTTTTTCCTTCCAGTTTTTCGGTCGGCTTTTCCGACTTCATTGCATAAAAAACCGTGCCCATGTTCAAAAAAATGATTTATCCGATCGTTGCGGTGATCGGTATCGCGGCTGCTTCCGGGGCTGCCTGGTGGTACCAGAACAAGCCCCAGCCAGCGACAGGCGCCGCGATGACGGGCGCTCCATCATCCGCCAAGCCACCGGCTGTTGATGTGGCGAAAGTCGAGGTTATGCGGTTGACCGATGACACCCAGGCTGTGGGCAGTTTGCGCTCCCGCCAGGGCGTCGTGTTGCGCCCGGAGATCAGTGGGCGTGTCACGCAACTCAATTTCCGTGATGGGGATCGCGTACGTAAAGGGCAATTGCTGGTGCAGCTCGACGACCAGTTGCCCAGGGCGCAAGTGCAGCAGAGCCGAGCCGAGTTGTCGATTGCGGTGGCCAACCATGTTCGCAACAAGGACTTGGTGGCGCAAAATTTCATCAGTCAGCGCACGGTGGATGAAAGCGCCGCCGCGTTGGAAGTGGCTCAAGCCAAGCTGGCACTTTCGGTGGCCACCGCTGATCGCCTGCGGATCCTGGCGCCGTTTGACGGCATGACCGGCATTCGCGTCGTCAATGTGGGTGACTACCTCAAAGACGGGGCCGATATCGTTAACGTCGAAGACATTGATGCCGTGTTTGTGGACTTCAGGTTGCCCGAGCGCTTTCAGAGCAAGGTCAAAAAAGGCCAGACTGCTGCGGTCAATCTGGATGCCTTGCCGGGTGCCCGGTTCACGGCCATCATCCAGGCGGTCGATCCCTTGATTGATGCCAATGGCCGCTCGGTGGGCGTGCGTGCCTGCATTGACAATCGGCAACTGCAGTTGCGCCCCGGCATGTTTGCCCGGGTGACCACGGTTTTTGGCGAACGCGATCAGGCCAAAGTGATTCCTGAAGAAGCCATCGTGCCGTTGGGGGGCAAGGTTTATGTGATCCGGCTCAAGCCGGGTGCGACGGCCAATGCTTGGGTGTCGCAAAGGGTGGAAGTCAAGGTGGGGATTCGTCGCCCCGGCCAGGTCGAAATCCTGGAAGGTCTGGATGCGGGCGACACGGTGGTGACCGCCGGGCAGCAGCGCATTTCCCGCGATGGCACCGAGGTGACGGTGATGGACCTGCCCAAAGGGGCGGTGGCAACGGTGCCTCAGAGTGCGGCATCTTCGGCCATGGTGCCTGCAGTCAAAGTCAGCACCGCGAAACCGCTTCAAGGCGCCAACCCCTGTCTTGACCGGAAGATCTGATGCAGCTCGCCGAAGTCTCGATTCGCCGCCCGGTGTTTGCCACCGTGCTGTCCTTGCTGGTGGTGCTGGTCGGCGCGGTCAGTTTCAACAAATTGTCGGTGCGCGAGTACCCCAAGATTGACGAACCGGTGGTCACTGTCAGCGTGAAGTACGCCGGTGCCTCGGCCGAGGTGATGGAGTCCCAGGTCACCAAACCGCTGGAAGACTCGATTGCCGGGATCGACGCGGTGGATGTCATCACCTCCATCAGCCGCGCTGAACAGACCCAGATTTCAGTGCGTTTCCGTCTGGAAAAAGACGCGGACACCGCCGCCGCCGAGGTGCGCGACCGCACCTCGCGGGTGCGTAATCGCTTGCCGCAGGCGGTGGACGAGCCGGTGATCGCCAAGGTGGAAGCCGATGCCTTTCCGGTGATCTGGTTGTCCTTCACCAGCGACACGTTGAGCGGATTGCAGATCAACGATCTGGTCAACCGCATTGCCAAGCCGCGCTTGCAAACCGTCTCCGGTGCGGCCGATGTGCGCATCTTTGGCGAGCGAAAGTACGCCATGCAGGTGCGGCTGGACCCCGACAAGCTGGCCGCTTACAAGCTCACCACCCAGGATGCCGAAGACGCCATCAAGCGCAGCAACCTGGAAGTGCCGGCTGGCCGCATTGAATCCACCCAGCGCGAATTCAGCGTGACCTCGCAGACTGATCTGGCCAGCCCAGCCCAGTTCTCCGACATCATCATCAAAAACGCCAATGGTTTTCCGGTGCGCATTCGTGACGTGGGACACGTCGAAGAAGGCGCTGCCGACGAGCGCAGTGGCTCGCGCCTGAATGGCCGGGTTGCCATCACTGCCGGGGTCATCCGCCAGGCCACCGCGAATCCGCTGGACTTGAGCAAGGGCGTGCGGGCCATGATCCCCAAGCTGCAGGCTGATCTGCCACCCGGCGTGACGATTGAGATTGCCAACGACAGCTCGGTGTTCATCGACAAGTCCATCAAAAGCGTGTTTCAGACCATTCTGGAAGCGGTGTTTCTGGTGGCGCTGGTGATTTTTGTGTTTTTGCGCACCTTGCGGGCCTCGATCATTCCCATCATCACGATTCCCGTGGCCTTGATCGGCACTTTTTCCATGATGGCGCTGGCCGGTTTCAGTATCAACACACTGACCTTGCTGGCGCTGGTGCTGGCCATCGGGCTGGTGGTGGATGACGCCATCGTGGTGCTGGAGAATATTTTCCGGCACATCGAAGAAGGGCTGGACCCGTTCTCGGCCTCCATCAAAGGCGTGCGTGAAGTCGGTTTTGCCGTCGTGGCCATGACACTGACGCTGGCCGCGGTGTACGCGCCGCTGGCCTTCACCCCTGGGCGCACCGGGCGTTTGTTCATCGAGTTTGCACTGGCGCTGGCTGGCGCGGTGGTGGTTTCGGGTTTTATCGCCCTGACGCTCTCGCCCATGATGTGCTCGCTGCTGCTCAAACACAATCCCAAGCCAAGCCGGTTTGACCAAGGCATGGAGCGACTGCTGAATGCCATCACCTTGGCCTATCAACGTGCGTTGAACTGGTTGGTGACCACGGGTTATGACCGCCAGCGTGAGATGACGGGTCCACGCCATGCGGTCAAGCGTTTCTTTTTCAATGCCCGCTGGCTCGTCATTGGCGTGATGGCGGTGTGTGCGCTGTCGATTTTCCTGGTGTTGCCCACCATGAAACGTGAACTCTCGCCGCTGGAAGACCGGGGCCAGGTGCTGGCGGTGATCACGGCACCAGACGGCGCCACGCTGGATTACACCAACCGCTATGTGAGTGCCATTGAGCAAATGGGCCAACAGTACAAAGAGTTTGACCGTATTTTTGTCTCCTCGGGCAACCCGACCGTGTCGCAGGCCAATGTATTTTTGCGGGCGATTGACTGGGACCTGCGCAAGCGCTCGGTGCTCGACATTGCGCGGGAGCTGCAGCCCCAATTTGCCGCTTTGCCGGGCGTCACGGCTTTCCCGATTACGCCGCCATCGCTGGGGCAGGGCTTTCGGGAACGGCCGGTGAACTTTGTCATCGTGACGTCGGAGAGTTTTCAAAACCTGCAGGCCGTCACCAAGCAGTTCATGGACGAAATCGCCAAAAACCCCGGTATTGTCAGCGCCGACATTGACCTGCGTCTGAACAAGCCGGAGCTGAAAATCGATGTCAACCGCGAAAAAGCGGCGGACCTCGGGATTGGCGTCGATGTGGTGGCCCGTGCGATTGAAACCATGCTAGGCGGGCGCCAGGTGACACGCTACAAACGGGACGGTGACCAATACGATGTGATTGTGCAAACAGACGCCACGGGCCGGGCCACGCCGGACGATATCGAGAAGATTTTTGTGCGCGGCCGCAACGACACCATGATCCCGCTGGCCTCGCTGGTCAAAGTGCGTGAATCGGTGGCGCCACGCGAACTCAACCATTTCAGCCAGCGCCGTTCGGTGTCAATCACTGCTAATTTGTCGGCAGATTACTCGCTGGGCCAGGCGCTCGATTTTCTGGACAGCACGGCCACCAAGGTGCTCAAACCAGGCTATAGCACGGATCTCAACGGCACCTCGCGCGAGTTTAAAAACTCGCAAGGCTCATTGGTAATTGTGTTTGGCCTGTCCTTGCTGTTCATTTTTTTGGTGCTTGCCGCGCAGTTCGAGAGTTTCATTGACCCGCTGGTGATCATGTTGTCGGTGCCTTTGTCGATGATCGGCGCGCTGCTGGCGCTCAAATGGTCGGGCGGTTCGCTCAACGTCTATTCGCAAATCGGCCTAATCACGCTGGTGGGCTTGATCACCAAGCACGGCATTTTGATTGTGGAGTTCACCAACCAGCTGCGCGAGCAGGGCATGGAGATGACGCAAGCCCTGGTCAAGGCGTCCAGCCAGCGCTTGCGCCCGATTCTGATGACTACCGGCGCCATGGTACTGGGCGCGGTGCCGCTGGCTTTGGCGCACGGCGCCGGTGCCGAGAGCCGCATGCAGATTGGCTGGGTGATTGTGGGCGGCATGTCGCTGGGCACCATGCTCACGATCTTTGTGGTGCCCACCATGTACACCCTGTTTGCCCGCGCCACAGTGCCGGGGGCGATCAAAACGGTGGAGGCCGAGGGGCCGGGTGCGAGTCACTGATGTTATTTAGGTCTACTGGCAATATCAGTGGCTGCTTTTGAGCGAGACGGGGATCCGCATTGCAGCGGTTCCGGTCGTACAGGTGAAACCTGTGGATGGCTCTTGATGACCACAAGCAGACAGCCATCTGCGGAGCCCGGCTGACTCCTTGAATCCAAGATCGGTCGTTCGGAGGGCTAAGGATCGAGGGGGGTAAAAAATGGTCTTGATTGACGTGTCACGCACTGCTCCGTAATGCCTTTGGTGTGCGCTCTTCGACTTCATCCAATTCCTCGTCATAGTTCAGCCTGCGCAATGCAATCGACGCCTCGGCTGACCTAACCTCAGCGGCGATTCGCTGGTCTAGATAGTGAATTTGCAAGGCGGCAAAAGCCTTTACCGTTTCGCTCTCATCCCCGAGCCATGGTTCGATCAAGGCCTTGCGTTGGGCATGCAGCTCCGCGAATCCATACTCGCCCGAGACCATGCCCGACTCTTGCAGTACGAACTTCGCCTGCTTGAACAAAGGGCTATCGACGTCTATCGCAGCCAAGACGCTTCGGACGTGGTCATAGACTACCTCCTTGCCTTCAAAGGCTGACAGGACAGCGAGCGCGAAGGCAAGGTCGTCTTTGTTCCCATTTGCAATCAGTTGGGAAAGCCTCTCGCTAAGGCCATTGGCTAAGTCTGGAAACACAGATGCCAGTAGCCTTCCGCCGTCAAAGGAGAAGAGCAGCGAATCCGCATCGAACCACCGGCGTGCGCCGGCAAGCATTAGGTCGGGCACCGCACCAAGCGGCCCTTGAAGTCCGTGAACACTGAAGGGGATCGCGTCGTAGTCCACCGGCACCTGGTCTGCCAGTTTGAAGGCTTGCCGCCGCCCGAGAAAATCGATAACGCACCCAGGCCACCGCTTGGCGATGGATGCCACAATATCTTCAGAGTCGTATTCGAGATTTTGATATGGGAGCAACGCATCGAGTACAACAATTGCTTGTTGTTCGTCGAGCGCTTCGATGATGGGCCTGTTCATCCACGTAACCCAGGGCATGCGCAACCAACTGAAGTCACGAGCTTCAGACAGGTAGCGAAGCGCAAGAAGAAATACTCGCTCGATAAGCGTTCCAGGATGCTTGTCATATTGGTCTGCGCAGGCGAGCAGCGCATTGCGCACTCCTCGTGCGTTTCCATGCCTGAGCGCGCTTTGCGCTGCGCGCAGTAGCAACGCTTCATCGAACGGGTCTGCAGACCGGAGGAACCATGTGATGTCGTCGACATACCGACCCTCTTCCAGCCAGCCATTGACCCTGGCAAGTCCGTCCTCTCGCCGAGCGCTCGCAAGGAGCCCCGCCAACATGCTAGGCAGAAATTTGCCTAACGGTCCATCTAGCTTGTCGATGTAGGCCAACACTATTCCCGGTTGCTCTTCAGAGAGCTTAGCGATAAACCTCCCAAATACGGGGAAGGTCGCAGCATCGTCGGATTCGATGCTCGCGTAGCGATTTAGTTTATGGAACCACTCGTCGGCGCTGTCAGCGTTGACGGACGCCAGTAGTGCAGTCACCTGCTGGGTCCGATATGCCTCGACCTCGGCGTACTGAAAGGCGTCGTCTTCCCATGCGGGCGGATACACGCATTCGAACCCGACTAGTGTCTTGAAGGCGACGAAGTCCGGATCGGCATTGACGGCATCACGAAAGGCAATCGCTGCGGCCTTCACATTGGCTTGCCCTGCGACAAGATTCTCGTCTTCGCGCATGCCGTCGGGTAGTTTGACGTACATCCGATAGTCGCGATGCACTCGTGTCTCGGTGGCTTGCCTGAGAGACAGGCTGAGCGTGGGAGCGACCTCTGCTTCAAAGGAAATGATGGAGCAGGTGTCGTTAATCACAAGGCGGGCAAGCGCGTTGCTGTAACCGGCTCCCATCGCGGGACGAGTGGCTGCCTGAAGTGCCAAGAGCACGTCTCCGCGCTCCGCTTCGTCATCGCTCAGCGCAAACTGATGCTTCAAGAGGTCAATCGCCTTCATCCGAATATCACGAAGCGCGTCGGAGGCTACCACCGTGCCGCGATGAAAGGTCACAGCAGTGGAAGTGTTCGTGGTGCCGGTTACCTCTGCACCAAGCACCTCGCCCAGCATTGCCGTGAGGAGGCTCGCCACGCCTCGCCGCTCGTCATTGCCAAGTTGTTGAATGCTGTCAACAAGAATCGCCTGCGCCGCAGGACCGTGCGTGCGCCAGACCTCCATGTGGTGTCTGGCGAGCGATTTGCCAAGCTCGTCGAGAGGTTTTCTTTCGGCATTGTTGGAGGCCCAGCCGTAGAGAGTTCGGAGGGCGTCGAACGTGGCTTCTATGTCGATGTACCGGTAGCGCACCAGAACCTTAGCGATTGCCGAAACGATGTCAGCATAGGTCTTGGCCGGAATCTCACCATATGGCGTTTCTATAGCAATCGGCTGGGTCACTCGAGCGACATCAGCAGCGGCAACGAGCCGTTCGACCACATGCGGGTACACGTTCTGCAAGTCATCGTAGAGAGGGAGGACGCTTTCCGAAAAGGTTTCAAGCGCTTCCGCCCGTGCGTTATTATCCGCAGCGTGAACGATGGCCTCTAGCGCATCTCCATCAAAGAGCGCTTTGCCTTCCACCAGCCGCTTGAAATCCAGTGCAATCTGTTGAAACTCATAGCCAGCTGGGACGAGGTACTTGCGCGCGACCTTGCGTAGCCGTTGCTTGATGCTATCGAATTGTTTGGCGCCGAACTCGCCAAGCTCGGGTGATTTGTAGATGGTGTCGTGCGCCATCTCCGCCCACGCATGGTTGAGGATGGTTTGCACCTGAACCTCGCATCGCATGCCCGCTAACGAAGCGTATTCCGGCAGCGCCACCCGCTCGGCGCGGAGAGCCACAAGGTAATGGTTGGAGATGTAGAAATCTGTGGCTTCTTCCGCGTCTCTCCGATGATGGTGAAGCTTGACCTCTAGAACCTCGAAGTTCTGGTTGATGATGCCGGAGTTGATGAATCGAGTAACGTCGCTGTTGGTATAGAAAACGAGGCGACAACCCGCCAGATCCTTGATGTCTGTTTCAAGGGTCGTGGTGCCCTCGATCAGACGGTCCTGCAGCTTCTTTTGCAACGAGGCCGGACTCTTTGCCCGCTTGGCCACCTGCTGCAGCCGGTAGCCACCTTCGCGTTCAATCGCGGCTGCCAGGATGGTGGCAACAGTCCCTGCAAGGGATGCATAGGCCGCCAGCCCCTGGCGCTCATAGTGTTCGAAGTTCATCCGGTCCCCATCCATTTGACTGCATTCCAAGGCGTTGCGGCTGGTCGGCGAGCCACCAGGAGACATTCACCGCCCCTCCGATTATCACGACGATGTCGGGCAGGTAGCGACCAGACTAGGTATGGGGCCCATATTGTTTGTCTGACTCGTCTCCGCAGCGGTGCATACGTCATGGAATAGGCTGTAGCCCGCAGCTGAACTGACAGACGTTGTGCCGTTCAGGGCGTCTAGCGTCGCAGGCGAAAGTGCCGAGGCCGTCCGATGTCGGCTCACCCCAGAAGAGCGGTCACAGCCTGTGGCAGTTTGAGCGCCCGCTTTGGATCGAGACTTGTCCGTCACTGCGAATACCTGAAAGACAGCAATGGGTCTAAAGCCGAATTAGAACCACCCCGCTCGCCTGGACCCTATGCCGATGGCTTGGGTGCGGAGGTGCAAGAGCAAAGTTTTTGTGCTATCTATAATTGCAAGCATGAATAGCAAGCACCTCAAGACCCTCAAGGCGATATTTGCTAAACCAACGGTTACAACGCTTGAATGGGCGCGCATCGAATCGCTCTTGCTTGGCGCTGGCTGTACCTTGATTGAAGGCAACGGCTCAAGGGTGAAATTTGCGCACGGTACAACAGTAGCAAGCTTCCATCGCCCGCATCCAGCCAAAGAGGCGAAGGCGTACCAGGTTGACGATGCACGCGCTTTTCTGACATTGATAGGGATAACACCATGAACACCATGACATTTAAGGGCTACACGGCCCGCGTTGAAATTGATGACCGCGACAACCTGCTCGTAGGGCATCTTTTAGGCGTGCGCGACATCGTTGGGTTTCACGCCGATGACGTGGCTGGCTTGCGGGCAGCGTTTGAGGAAGCGGTAATCGACTACCTTGATACCTGTGCAAAGCTTGGCAAGCAGCCAGAAAAACCCGCCAGCGGAAAACTGATGTTGCGGGTCGGCCCCGAGATACACAGCGCGGCCTTGATCGCCGCCCAAGCCAGCGGCGTAAGCCTGAATCAGTGGGCTGCGAAGGTGCTGCAAGCTGCTGCGCACGGCTAAAGGGCCAAACTGCTAAATCACCCCGTCAAACATCATCACATCAACCTCATCCCCCACCGCCACGTTGCCCTGGGCGTGGTGCAGCACGATCAGGCCGTTGGCTTGCACCATGGAGCTGAGTACGCCCGAGCCTTGGTTGCCGGTGGTTTTGACTTGCAATGTGCCGTCAGGCGCGGTGCTGACGGTGCCGCGCTGGTACTCGGTGCGGCCCGGTTTTTTGCGGATGAGCTCCAAACTGTGCGCTTTGAGCAGTGGTGGCGCCTGGGTTGTGCAGCCCATCATCTGCCGCAGGGCCGGGCGCACAAAGGCCAGAAAAGTCACCATCACGGCCACCGGGTTGCCGGGCAAACCAAACAGAATGGCCGATCCAGATGATATTTTTTCGCTATTATTTAAATAGCTGCTCACGCTTGTTGCACGGGGGCTAGAGGCTAATTTATCTCTAAGAATGCGGCCCACGGCCATGGGGCGACCGGGGCGCATGGCGATCTTCCAGAACGCCACATCACCGAGCTTTTCCATCATAGCCTTGGTGTAGTCGGCTTCGCCCACACTCACGCCGCCGCTGGTGATGATGGCGTCGGCTGACAGCGCGGCTTGCACAAAAGCGGTTTCCAGCAGCGCGGGTTCGTCGCGCACCACGCCCATGTCGATCACCTCGCAACCCAGACGGGTCAGCAGACCAAACACGGTGTAGCGGTTGCTGTCGTACACCGCCCCTTCGCGCGGGGCCTCGCCCAGACTCAGAATCTCGTCGCCGGTGGAGAAGTAGGTGACGCGCAGTTTGCGCCACACCGGCACTTGTTTGATGCCTAAACTGGCCACTAGACCAAGTGCAGCGGGCGTGAGCAGCTCACCTTTTTGTAGCGCAGCCTGGCCCTGCATCAGGTCTTCGCCCAAGTGCCGGCGGTTGTCACCGGTTTGCAGCAGGCCAGCAGGAATCGTGATGTGGGCCCCGTCGCTGCGGGTCAGCTCCTGCGGCACCACAGTATCGAGGCCCTGCGGCATGATGGCGCCGGTCATGATCTTGACGCATTCACCGAGCTGGGTCACGCCCAGCCAGGCTTTGCCTGCCAAGGCGGTGCCCACGACCTTCAAGGTCAGGGGCGCCTGGGCTGACAGTTGTGCCCCGTCAAACGCGAAGCCGTCCATGGCCGAGTTGTCGTGCGGCGGCACGCTCAGGGGTGAGATCACGTCCTGCGCCAAGACGCGGCCCAACGCCTGAAAAATGTCGACTTTTTCCAACTGCGTCACCGGCTCCACTAGGCGCGACAAAAATTCACTCACCGTGCTGGCGCTCAAAGCCTGTGGGTCGTAGCCCTGGAGTTCAGCGGCGATGCTGTCGATGGTTTTCATTCAGGTGTTTTCCAGTTGGCGCAACTCGGCCAGTGTGTTGGTGTTGCAGAAGGCGTTGGGGTCGTCGCTGGGCAAATCAAAGGGCACGATGACGGTGTTGTGCAGGGCCGTCCAGGCGTCAATCTTGCGGCCACCGTTCTGGGTGAACTTCACCAGGCTCTCCAGCAACGTGACACGAAGCAGGCAAAAAACGGGTTGGGTGCGAATTTGAACCTGGCCGTTTGGGTCGGTTTCAGGGGCTGCTGCCATGGCGATGTCGGCATCAGCCGCTTCGAGCGCCTGGGCCAACCGGGGCACCAGATCGAGTGGCAACAGTGGCGTGTCGCACGGTACGGCGACCAGATACGGCGTTTCGCAGCGTTCCAGCCCGGTCAAAAACCCCGCCAGCGGTCCGGCGTAGTCTGCCAGGCCATCGGGCCAGACGCTGGCGCCAAAGGATTCATAAGCGGCCAGATTGCGGTTGGCATTGATCATGAGGTGGCCAATGCCGCCGCCCATTTGCAGTCGCGTCAGGGTGTGCAGTGCCAACGGCATGCCGTTGAAAGTCTGCAGGCCTTTGTCGACGCCGCCCATGCGGGAGCCGCGGCCACCGGCCAGAATCAGGCCGCTAATGTCATTCGGGTTGATCAAGTCAGCCTCCTATGTAGCTCATCTCTATCCGGCGAATACCGGTGCCGACATCGGGTGCCATGGCGCTGCGCAGTTCCGAGTACCGGTCGCTGCGGCCTTGCCAGATATGGCCAATGCTTGATGCCAGGTCGGCATCCGTGGCCTCGCTGCGGATGATGGCGCGCAGGTCGTAGCCCTGGGCGGCAAACAGGCACAGGTACAGCTTGCCTTCGGTCGACAGGCGGGCGCGGTTGCAGTCGCTGCAGAATGCTTGCGTCACGCTGCTGATGACGCCGATTTCTCCGGCGGCACTGTCGTGCTGGCCCGCTGCGTCGGCAAAGCCCCAGCGTTCGGCGGTTTCACCCGGGTTGCTGGGCTCTAACTGCACCAGCGGCAGCTCGGCATGAATGAGCTTGACGACTTTTGATGAGGGCAACACCTCGTTCATGCGCCAGCCGTTGGTGGCGCCGACATCCATGTATTCGATAAAGCGCAGCACCATGCCGCTGCCTTTGAAGTGCCGGGCCATGGGCAGGATTTCGTGTTCGTTGGTGCTGCGTTTGACCACCATGTTGATCTTGATTGGCCCCAAACCAGCGGTATGCGCGGCCTCAATGCCGGCCAGCACATCGGCCACCGGAAAGTCCACATCATTCATGCGGCGAAACACGGCATCATCCAGCCCGTCCAGGCTGACGGTCACGCGTTGCAGGCCCGCTGCTTTGAGGGCTTGGGCTTTGCGAGCCAGCAGGGAGCCGTTGGTGGTGAGCGTCAGGTCCAGCGGGCGGCCTTCGACCGTGCGCAGCGCTGACAGTTGCTCAATTAGGCGTTCAATGTTTTTGCGCAGCAGGGGCTCGCCGCCTGTGAGGCGAATTTTTTGCACACCGTGAGCGACAAAGACCTTGGCAATGCGGGTGATTTCTTCAAACGAGAGTAGGTCGCTGTGGGGTAGATAGGCGTAGTCTTTGTCAAAGATTTCTTTCGGCATGCAGTAGTTGCAGCGAAAGTTGCAGCGATCGGTGACGCTGATGCGTAAATCTCGCAGGGCTCGCCCTCGCGCATCAAGCAGCAGGCCGCTGGCCTCCAGAATCACCTCGGGAGTGAATGCCGCAGCCGGGGTGGGCAGCGAGGTCGAGCGCTGGTCAATCAGCGGCACGACGCGAGGCGTGTGGCGTTCAGTCATGGGTTTGAATTAGGGTGGTCAGGGTGCAAATCTGACCAATTCTGTCACGATTCATCAGTTCTGGTCTGGCGGATAATGGCAGCCAAATATCAATCCGAACTACAGGGGCAGTCCAGTGATGACACTTGAAGAGTTGCTTGCTAGCAATGGGGCATTGCCCAGTATTCCGAAAATTATTGCCTTGTTGCTCAATGAGTTGGATCAAGAGGAACCCGATCTGCGCAAAATAAGCCAGCTGATCAATACCGACCCGGTCCTGACGACGCGTTTGTTACGCTTGGCCAACTCGGCACAATTTCAGTTTTCCAACAAGATCAGCAGCGTGTCCGAGGCTTTGGCGCTGATGGGGTTGAATCAGGTCCGTTCATTGACCACCGCTGCTGCGGTGGCGGGTGCATTCACCGCTATTCCTGGCATCGATATGAATCAGTTCTGGCGCTATAGCCTGAATGTGGCTAAATTGGCGCGCATGCTCAGCGGCATGATTCGGCACAATCAGCCCGCTGCTTTTACGGCTGGTTTGATTCATGCTACAGGCGAATTGGTCATGCACTTGGGGATGCCCAAAGAGCTGACCATCCTGAATCAGCAAGTCCCGGTCCTTGATATCAAGCGCGCATCAGCTGAACGAAAATTGCTGGGTTTTTGTTTTGCCGATGTGGGGGCCGGTTTTGCCAGAAACTGGCAGTTTCCCCAAACGATTGTGGATGCGCTTGAGCATCAAAACAAGCCTTTTGAAAACGAGGTTTACGAGCCCATGGCTGGTATTCTTCATTTGGCCGCATGGCGTGCCCGGGCCCGCGAGGCCAACTATGACGCGCAGGCTTTAATGGATAACTTTCCGGATGTTGTTGCGCTGGCTCTGGATATTGATATCGATATGGCCCTGCAGCAAGAGCCAATTGACTGGACCTCCAGAGCCGAGGTTGCTATTCTGGTTTGAGCTTGCTCTTCAAGCTGCTGGCCCATCAGACCGTTTGATGCTTACAAGCTGGAAATTTGGGTGGGTGAGAAATCCTCTGTGCTGTCGTAAGGTTTCGGTCCTGCGGGTCTTGCATTGGGTTTGTTGGGCGGACGCCTAGTTTGACGCCGGTCCAGGACAGAAACGGGTTCTGCTTCGGTTGGCACTGGTTTGGAGTACTTAAGCCAGACTTTCGGGTCGGGCATGTTAATAAAAGGGCTGCCACAGGTCGGCGAAAATCGCCAGGAAATGATGTACTTGGAGTGATCAACCGTCGGTTCAAAACGATCCAGTCCTTGCAGAAGTTGCTGTTGCAAAGCCGGGGCATAACGAAGCAGCTGCTCGTTCCACTTCATGATGACGAGTTGAATGTTCAACTCTCTTTCGCCTGGCGATCGGGCAATGATGATGACCTCGCAGGCCAGCCAGCCGAACGGAATGCCATGAAGCCGCAAGGTGTCTTTGAGAACTACCCGGATCAACTCGCGCTGAACATTGCTGTGCTGCTGGGTATTGAGTGGTTTGACGGAGGAAGGCGCAACGCTGGGTTGAGGATCGCTGACGAGGCGCTTGGGTTTAAGAAAGCTGAACATTTTTCCCCCTGAAGATGGCATTGATGCGTGTAAATTTACACTACTTCATCAAACTTTGTCATAAAACAAGATGGTTTTGGCTTTAGGTCATTTACATGAAGACGGAATCTGACTTTGTTTGGTCGAAAAAAAGCCCGCATGAAGCGGGCTTTCACTTAGGCGGTACTTAATCAGCCGCCATGGATTTTCATCATCACAGGAACAATCAGTAAAGCAACAATGTTGATAATTTTGATGAGTGGGTTGATGGCCGGGCCAGCTGTGTCTTTGTAAGGGTCACCCACGGTGTCACCGGTGACCGCTGCTTTGTGCGCTTCAGAGCCCTTGCCGCCAAAATTGTCGTCCTCAATGTATTTTTTGGCGTTGTCCCAGGCACCGCCGCCGGTGCACATGGAAATCGCCACGAACAAGCCGGTCACGATCGTGCCCATCAACAGACCGCCCAACGCAGCGGGTCCGAGAACCAATCCGACCAGAATCGGAGCCACCACCGGCAACAGCGAAGGGATCATCATTTCCTTGATGGCCGCTGTGGTCAGCATGTCCACTGCCGTGTCGTACTCTGGTTTGCCGGTGCCGTCCATGATGCCTTTGATTTCGCGGAACTGGCGACGCACTTCAACGACCACTGAACCGGCAGCTCGGCCCACGGCCTCCATGGCCATAGCGCCAAACAGGTAGGGAATCATGCCGCCGATGAACAGGCCGATGATGACCTTGGGGTTGCTCAAATCAAAGGTGATGTGAGCACCCAGGCCCTCAAGCTTGTGCGTGTAGTCGGCAAACAGCACCAGTGCTGCCAGACCGGCTGAGCCGATCGCGTAGCCTTTGGTGACGGCCTTGGTGGTATTGCCCACAGCGTCCAGCGGGTCGGTGATGTCACGCACGCTTTTTGGCATTTCAGACATTTCGGCAATGCCGCCAGCGTTGTCGGTGATCGGGCCGTAAGCGTCAAGTGCTACCACAATGCCGGCCATACTGAGCATGGAGGTGGCCGCAATCGCAATGCCGTACAAACCTGCCAGGGCGTAAGCCGTGTAGATGGCCATGCAGACAAACATCACTGGCCAGGCAGTGGAGCGCATGGATACACCCAGGCCGGCAATGATGTTGGTGCCGTGACCGGTGGTCGAGGCTTGGGCAATGTGTTGCACTGGTTTGTATTGGGTGCCGGTGTAATACTCAGTGACCCATACGAGAGCGGCGGTGAGGATCAAGCCTACAGAGCAGGCCCAAAACAGGTTCATGCTGCTGATGACCTGGCCGTCAACCAGTGTCATGGATGCTGGCAACATGCTTTGTGTCACAAAGAAAAACGCCACCAGAGACAAGCCGCCTGCGACTGCCAAACCTTTGTACAGGGCTGGCATCACGTTGGTCATGCCAGGCGAGGCCTTGACGAAGAAGCAGCCAATAATGGACGCCACGATCGACACCGCACCGAGAGCCAAAGGATAGACCACGGCACTGGTACCGGTGCCGGTAATCATCAAGGCGCCCAGCACCATGGTGGCGATCAGCGTCACGGCATAGGTTTCAAACAGGTCGGCGGCCATGCCGGCACAATCACCCACGTTGTCGCCCACGTTGTCGGCGATCACAGCTGGGTTGCGCGGGTCGTCCTCGGGAATGCCTGCTTCAACCTTGCCCACCAAGTCAGCGCCCACGTCAGCGCCTTTGGTGAAAATGCCACCGCCCAGGCGGGCAAAGATGGAAATCAGCGAGGAGCCAAAGGCAAAACCGATCAGCGGGTTGAGCAATTGAGCCAAATTTTTGTCTGGTGTCAGATTGCCGTTGCCGACCAGAAACCAGTAAAAGCCGGTCACGCCCAGCAAACCCAGACCCACTACTAGCATGCCGGTGATGGCGCCGCCGCGAAAGGCGACGTCCAGTGCCGGGCCAATGCCTTTGGTGGCAGCTTGGGCGGTGCGCACATTGGCGCGCACTGACACATTCATGCCGATGAAGCCGCAGGCACCGGAGAGCACTGAACCGACAACAAAGCCGACGGCGCTCAAGGAGTCAAGAAAAAAGAAAATCAGAATCGCAAGAACCACGCCCACCATGGCAATGGTTTTGTACTGCCTGGCCAGATAGGCCGCAGCACCGGTTTGAATAGCGGCTGCAATTTCCTGCATTCGCGCATTCCCTGCATCCTGTGAAAGAATCCAGCTGCGTGCCCAAAAGCCGTAAGCCACGGCGATGAACCCACAAATTAGCGCAAGAATCAGCGCTGAGTTGCCTGTCATATGAATCTCCTGTCGTTGTTTCGCTTGGTAGTGGTGCAACGCTAGCGGCACCACCGCTGCGTTGCTTCCTCGCCACGAAACACCAACATTTGATTGATGAAGACGATTGGCCAACGGACTTACTGTAATGCCAAAATGGCAAATTTGGAATTCAGCAAGTGGCAAGTAAGTAAAATCATGGTTAATCCCAGTTGTTGCTGATTTAACTCAAACCAAAGAACCAATATGTCCCTTGACAACGTAACCCCAGGCAAAAACGCACCCGAAAACTTTAACGTGATCATCGAAATCCCGATGAACGCTGATCCAGTGAAGTACGAAGTGGATAAAGCCACTGGCGCAATTTTTGTGGATCGCTTCATGAGCACCGCGATGCACTACCCCACCAACTATGGTTATGTGCCCAAGACCATCAGCGGCGACGGTGACCCGGTCGACGTGCTAGTGATTACCCCCGTTCCCCTCATCCCTGGCGTGGTGGTGACCTGCCGTGCCATCGGTATTTTGAAAATGACCGACGAAGCGGGTGAAGATGGCAAGGTATTGGCTGTGCCAATCGATAAAATTCTCTCGCTGTACTCACGCTGGCAAAAGCCAGAAGACTTGAGCCCTGTGCGCTTGAAAACCATCGCCCACTTCTTTGAGCATTACAAAGACCTGGAAGAAGGCAAGTGGGTCAAGGTTCAAGGCTGGGAAGATGCAGCGTCTGCTCAGAAAGAAATTGCTGAAGGCATGGCCAACTACAACAATCAGTTGCTACAAAGCCAATTGCAACAAAAATCTTGATATAAATTGGGCTCCAAGCCTCGTGAAACGGGCGTGAGTAGCTATTGAAAATAGAGCGCCTGTTGGTCTTGAAACCACAGGCGTTTTGTTTTTTCTGGTCAAGAATCAGAAACAGAATCGCCAAAGAATTCTGCCCTGCAAGGGTATGATTTGATGATTAACGAGCAGCACAGGAATAGACACGATGGAAATGATGCAGAAAAAATCCTCAAAACCTTTCCAGGTCGACACACCTGCCGCTTCAGTAATCGCACACGGTGGTCAATTTTTGACTTTGCGGCTTGGAGACGAAGAATATGCCATCGATATTTTGCGTGTGCAGGAAATTCGTTCCTATGAAGAGCCAACCCGGATGGTTAATGCGCCGGTATTCATCAAAGGGATTGTCAATTTGCGTGGTGTGATTGTGCCCATCGTCGATTTGCGCATCAAGCTCAACATTGACAAGGTGGATTACAACGAGTTCACGGTCGTCATTATTTTGAATGTGCGTGGAACCGTTATTGGCGCCGTGGTGGATGCGGTATCAGATGTAGTTACCCTGACTTCTCAATCCATCAAGGCTGCTCCTCAATTTGAAACGACCATCGACGCCCGTTTTATCACCGGTTTGGCCAATGTGGGCGAACGGATGCTGATTGTGATGAATATTGAAGCCTTGTTAAGTAATTCTGAACTGGGAATGTTGGCCGGGGTTTGATGTTTCAAATACCAATTTGATGTTTGAAAGGGCTTCGTTGGCCTAGGTCTTCAAGGTAATTGCTAATTCCCCGACCCTCGCGCTCCAGAAAATGTTCCACTGCCTCAGTAAATGCCGGGTGTGCCAGCCAGTGAGCGCTGCTGGTCTTGACTGGCAGTAGGGCTCTTGCCATTTTGTGTTCACCTTGGGCGCCGCCCTCAAACCGTTGATAACCGTGTTCAATGCACCATTGCAGTGGCTGGTAGTAACAGGCTTCAAAGTGCAGACAGTCCACACGTTCCAGTGCACCCCAATAGCGACCATAGGCTATTTTTGTTTTTTTTTCTAAGCATTTCTGGCCTGTAGCCCCCGTATTTACTGCGTGGATAGCTATTAAACTTGTAGCGATTGGCTGGCCTTTGCGTTCCGCTATAAACATCAGCCAGCTCTCTGGCATGGTGTCTGCCATATTCTGGAAAAAGCCACGGCTCAGGTAAGGCGCGTTGCCGTGCTCCAGATAGGTGCGTTCATAGCAGCGGTAGAAAAAATCCCAATCCATGGCTGCAATGGAGGTCCCTTGCGACCAGCGAAAGGTCACGTCAGCATCACGCACCTTGCGACGTTCCTGCCGGATCTTTTTGCGCTTTTCCTTGGAGAGCGTAGCCAGAAATCCCTCGAAATCAGCATAGGCTGGTGCCGTATTGGTCCAGTGGAATTGGATGGTGTGGCGCAGCATCATTCCCGCTTCTTCACAGGCCAAAAGGTCTTCGGCATGGGAGAACAGGACGTGTAAGGATGATAATTTTTCAGCCTCACACCATTGAATAAGCCCTTTGACCAGCACGGCACGGTCAGCGGCGGTGCGTGCCATCAAACGGGTGCCGGGGACAGGGGTGAAAGGCACAGCCACCACGGCCTTGGGGTAATAGTCCAGCCCATGCTGTGCATAGGCATTGGCCCAAGCGTGATCAAACACATATTCACCGTAAGAGTGGGTTTTGAGGTAAAGGACGCAGGCGCCTGCCAGGCGTGTATTTTTCTCAAGAAGGATGAAGCAAGGCGTCCAGCCCGTTTGGGCGGAGGCGCAGCCGCTGGTGTGCAGGGCAGCCAGGTACTCATGGCGCATGAAAGGTGTAGGTGCAGGCTGCATACACAGCAACTCATTCCATTGGGCCGGGTTGACCTCTTCGGGCGAATTTATGACCCGGATGACATAATCGTTTAACTCGTTCTTCACGGGTATTTCATTCCTTTTACATCTGCGGACCATGACACTTAAACTTTGCGTTGCCCAACTTAATTTTGTCGTTGGCGACATGGCTGGCAACTCGCAAAAAATCATTGAGGTAGCTTGTTCAGCCTATGCTGACGGCGTTCGATTGCTGTTGACACCGGAGCTCTCCATTTGCGGCTATGCGGCAGAAGACTTGTTCCTGCGGCCAGCCTTCATTTCTGCCTGCGATGATGCCGTGAAAACAGTGGCCCATGAACTGGCCGGGTTAAAAGGCCTGACCGTGGTGGTGGGGCACCCGACGGGAGGCGATAGCCGGACCCGATCAGTTGCTGTGCAAAACCGGCATAACGCAGCCAGCGTGTTGTGCGAGGGCGCGGTGATTGCCACCTATGTCAAGCGCGAATTGCCCAATTACCAAGTGTTTGACGAGCGCCGCTATTTCACGCCGGGTCATGGCGTATGTGTATTTGAGGCTGGCGAGGCGGGTAGCCGGGTCAAAGTGGGCTTGCTGATTTGTGAGGATGCCTGGTTTGATGAGCCCGCACGGCTGACCCAGGAGGCCGGGGCCGAGTTGCTGGCGGTGATCAACGCGTCCCCATTTCACGTTGGCAAGGGCAACGAGCGCGAGCTGATGATGCGTAGCCGGGTGCTCGCCTGTGGTTTGCCGCTGGTTTATGCGCATCTGGTAGGGGGGCAGGATGAAGTGGTTTTTGAAGGGCATTCGTTTGCGCTCAATGCCGATGGCTCAGTCGCCGGTCGTGCTCCCAGTTTTATAGAAAATAGGCTTGTAGTCCAGGTGGAACGTGCGCAAGCAGCTATTAATTTGGTAGCGGATGTGGCGTCGGAGCGTTCGCCCGAGGCCGATTTGTGGGATGCATTGGTGCTGGGCGTGCGTGATTACATTGGTAAAAACGGCTTTCCCAGCGTGCTTTTGGGCTTGTCTGGCGGCATTGATTCGGCGCTGGTATTGGCGGTGGCGGTGGATGCACTGGGCAAAGACCGGGTTCGTACCGTCATGATGCCGTCGCCCTACACGGCAGACATCAGCTGGATTGATGCGCGTGACATGGCTGAGCGCATGGGTGTGCGCTATGACGAAATTTCAATCGTGCCGGAGTTTGAGGCCTTCAAGAAATCATTGGCAGGTGAGTTCAATGGCTTGGCTGAAGATACGACCGAGGAGAATATCCAGGCCCGTATTCGGGGGACGTTGCTGATGGCCTTGTCCAACAAGTTTGGCAGTATCGTGCTGACGACAGGTAATAAGTCTGAGATGGCCACCGGCTACTGCACGCTTTACGGCGATATGGCCGGGGGCTTTGCCGTGATCAAGGATTTGGCTAAAACCACGGTCTTCAGGCTGGCGCGCTGGCGCAATGCCAATGATCCTTACGCTACTTGTAGCGAGCCGATTCCAGAACGCATCATCATCCGCCCGCCCAGCGCCGAATTGCGCCCAGATCAGACCGACCAAGACAGTTTACCCGCCTATGAAGTGCTCGATGCCATTTTGGAACGTTACATGGAGAATGATCAGAGCATTGAAGAAATCATCTCTGCAGGGTTTGCCCGCGCTGATGTGGAAAAGGTTACTCGTCTCATCAAGATCAATGAATACAAGCGCCGACAGGCCCCAGTAGGGATTCGTGTGACGCATCGCAGCTTTGGTAAGGATTGGCGTTATCCTATAACCAATCGCTTTCGCGCTTGAAAATGAAACTTTGTGGAAGGTCCGGGTCGGACCTCACTTATTGACTAGGAAAAAACATGAAACAGATCACCGCCATTGTTAAACCGTTCAAGCTCGAAGAGGTGCGTGAAGCACTGGCTGAATGTGGCGTCACTGGACTTACCGTGACAGAGGTTAAGGGTTTTGGACGCCAGAAAGGCCATACCGAGCTTTATCGAGGGGCTGAGTATGTGGTTGACTTCTTGCCCAAAGTCAAAGTGGAAGTCGTTGTGAAAACCGACGATGTTGATCGTTGTGTGGATGCGATTGTGAAAGCAGCTCATACCGGCAAGATCGGAGATGGCAAAATTTTTGTAACCAGCGTAGAGCGAGTTGTTCGTATCCGTACGGGTGAGCAGGACGAGTCAGCGATCTGATTTTGCTCTTTTGCTAGGCTTTGCTTAAGCGAGGCTTGGCAATGAGACGGGTTCCTGCCAGTGCATCATGCCAAAACTGTTGTTCTGGGTGAAAACGGCTCAAAAAAGCCCACACGATAACCCATCCGATGACGATAACGAACGACTCCGACCCTGATAGATGGAAGGGGGCAATTGCAGCGAATGCTGGTAAAAACCAGAGCCAACTCAAAACGTAGCGAAGCAGTGCACGTGTTTGTGTAATGGGTTGACCAAAAATATCCACCACGGTGATACTCCAGGTTTTCATGGCCAAGGTTTTCCCTTTAGCCCATAGCCACACGAAATAGATGCCGAGGATCACAAACAGGTAGGCTTGAAAAATAAAGTCATCTGCATTAATGATGCGATTAGGGCTTGATGTTCCAAATAACTCGCCAAAAATAAAATAGACACAGCCAGCAACGAATACAACACCGAACACCAACATGCCTTCATACAGCCAGCAGGCCATGCGGCGCGCGAGACTGGGGGCTGTAAATACAGGATTCATGTGAAAAGTGGACCTAAATGCTCAATGTTTAAACGCTGGAGCTGGTTCTACTGGTGGGGTACGCGGAAGCAGGGTTTTTTTGTTCACTGTGTCACTTGCGGTTGCCAGTTTTGGAGTTTGCTTGGGAGTTTTTCTGGTGACAGGGATTATTGCCAGTTTGTGAACAGGAACTGGCTTTGATGCCGTAGCAGCTCCGATAGGTTTGGGGGTGGCCAAAGTTGCAAGTTTTTGTTTTTCTTCGGGAGTCAGCGCTTGATAGGCTTCCCAAGTGGCTGCTTTTTGAGTTGGTGTAAGTTGTTTCGATCTTGCAAAATTCAAGCGAGCTTGAGTTCGTTGTTGAGGGCTGAGTGAAACCCATTCGGTCATGCGGCTGTGCAGCTTGGCTTGTTCAGTAGGCGACAGAGTTTGATAATTCCGAGCGAGTGCCAGCCATTTACGTTTACGCGCTTCTTCCAGCGTATTCCATTCCGCAGCGAGGGGTTTAAGTGACAACTGTTGTTCGGATGTCAAATCTTTCCACTCTGGTTTGGACGTGATTTTTGATGTGTTCAAGTTTTTCGAAGGTGCATTTGGTATTGCAACTTTTGGTGCTGATAAAGGCAAAATGGGTGCCGAGGCTATGTCTTGCGCTAAAATATGTAGTGGCATTGCCATTACAGCGCAGTAAATGAAACCAACGACCAGCACCCCTGTGCTGCAAAAGCATTTATTTTGAACAACAGTGCGCATGTACTTCGACGTTGGCAATCTACTGATTTGGCCCGACGCTCAATTTCAAAAATTGTGCAAAGCCTGGATCTGTATAAGCGGTTGGAGGTAGATCATCCGTCAGCAAGGCTGAGTCAATTTCTGCTATTTCATTGGCATGGTTGTCATTTTGGATGATATTGATGGCGATGAGTCCAAGAGCCAAAACCAGCAGGGGAATAGCGGTAGCAACTCGATCCCACCAACTTAGATGTTCATTTCCAAATGTGAGCGATGCAGCGTTACCAGAAGCAGAAACGCTGAAGGCAGTATTAATGGCAGTTATTTTTCGCTTGCCCAATGCTTGTACTCGAGCAGCTCGCAAACGCTCTGAAATATCGTAAGGAAGTTCATTAGTTGCGTCAGACAGGCGCGCCGTAATGCGCAACGCGAAACGATCTAGCGCAAGCTCATTTTGGTATTGATGTGAATTTGTCATAGTGTTATTCCCTTAGCCTTTAGTGCTTTGCCAAGCGCATGAACTGCCCGTGAACAGTGCGTTTTGACGCTTCCCTCCGAACAACCCATGGCAACAGCCGTCTCGGCTACGTCTAGCTCCTCCCAGTAACGCATAAGGAAGGCTTCTCGTTGACGGGTTGGGAGTTCTTGAATTTCTGTTTCAATTTCAAGCAATGTTTGCGCCCGTTGAGTGGCGCTTTCGGCACTCTCCGTCTGATCTGAGTGATTTTGAACATTTAAAGTTTCAAGAAGATCAAATTCACCATCCTCTCCGGCAGAGTCGAAATCGCTCATGTTTGAAAAAAGCGCATTTCGTGTCTTTTGACGTCGAAACCAGTCCAGGGTGCAGTTTGACAGGATGCGCTGAAATAGCATGGGTAACTCTGCGGCAGGTTTGTGCCCATAGTGTTCTGCTAATTTCATCATGCTGTCTTGAACGATGTCCAGTGCAGACTCTTCGTTTCGGACGTGATATACAGATCGTTTGAAGGCGCGTTTTTCGACGCTTTTCAAAAAATCAGATAGTTCCTGTTCTGTTGCCAAGAGATTTTTGCCTTAATGGCCGTGAGGTTTTTGTCTTGAAGTGATGAGAGCAAGACATATTGAGATTCAAAATGCATCAATTATCGCATTTGGATAAGGTTTTTCGGAGTTTGAATGAATGTTTCATTAGGTGCGGTGCGATAATCGGCACGCAAATCAAAAGGCAAACGGGTTCTGGTTCGGCGCATATATCACTGTGCTTATAGCTTTAACCTTAAGTTCCGACGCAGCGCCACAAGCGTTTGCGAAGGCGCACCCAAGGTTTTTCGTTAGAGAAATTCACAAAGGTTCATCATGGAAATTTCAAGAGCTGAAATAGCTTCGGACCCTGCGGTAACATCCGCCACAAAAAATCAGACATCAATGCAAGCAGCCAAAGGAACCGTCGCTACGTCAAATGATCAAGAACTTCGGGGCGCTGAGATTCTTATAAAGGCTTTGCAAGCCGAAGGTGTCAAATATGTCTGGGGTTACCCTGGTGGGGCTGTACTTCACATTTACGACGCTATTTTTAAACAAGATAGTATTCAGCATGTTTTGGTTAGGCATGAACAAGCTGCTGTTCATGCTGCCGATGGTTATGCGCGCGCTACAGGTAACGTTGGCGTTGCTTTGGTGACATCTGGACCTGGTGCGACCAACGCAGTTACCGGAATTGCGACGGCCTACATGGACAGCATTCCCATGGTGATCGTGACTGGGCAGGTCCCTACACACGCTATTGGTCTTGATGCCTTTCAAGAGTGTGACACGGTGGGAATTACGCGCCCTATTGTGAAACACAATTTTTTGGTCAAGGATGCACGTGATTTGGCTGAAACGATGAAAAAAGCGTTTCATATCGCGCGTACTGGGCGTCCCGGTCCTGTTGTTGTTGATATTCCTAAAGATGTTTCCTTTAAAAAAGTGCCATATTCAGGTTATCCCGAATCTGTAGAGATGCGTTCTTACAACCCCGTTCGCAAAGGTCACGGCGGACAAATTCGTAAGGCGCTGCAGTTGCTGCTAGCCGCTAAACGGCCCTATATTTACACTGGTGGCGGTGTGATTTTGAGTAATGCGTCAGCTGAGTTACGCACGCTGGTTGACATGCTGGCTTATCCCTGTACCAACACTTTGATGGGGCTGGGGGCGTATCCAGCCAGCGATCGCAAGTTCCTTGGCATGCTAGGTATGCACGGCACGGTAGAGGCCAATAATGCAATGCAACATTGCGACGTATTATTGGCAGTTGGCGCTCGCTTTGATGATCGAGTGATTGGAAGTCCTAAGCATTTTGCACAGAATGAGCGCAAGATCATTCATATTGACATTGATCCGTCCAGCATTTCCAAGCGCGTTAAGGTAGATATTCCGATTGTTGGCGATGTCAAAGAGGTATTGTTGGAAATGATCGCAATGATCAAGGACAGTACGATCAAGCCAGACGCCAATGCACTGGGTGCTTGGTGGGACACTATTGAGGGATGGCGAAAGCGCGATTGCCTCAAATATGACCACGGTGCTAATGATGTAATCAAGCCACAGTTCGTTATCGAAACGCTTTGGAATATGACCAAAGATGCCGATGCCTACATTACCTCTGACGTCGGCCAGCATCAGATGTGGGCAGCTCAGTACTATCGTTTTGACGAGCCGCGTCGCTGGATTAATTCCGGCGGACTGGGAACCATGGGTGTCGGTATTCCTTATGCTATGGGCATCAAGCTGGCAAAGCCAGACAGCGAAGTGTTTTGTGTCACGGGTGAAGGTTCTGTACAAATGTGTATTCAGGAACTATCGACCTGCTTGCAGTACAACACACCGATCAAGATAGTTGCGCTCAATAACCGCTATCTCGGCATGGTCCGCCAGTGGCAAGAAGTTGAATATGAAGGTCGTTACAGTCATAGTTACATGGATGCGTTGCCCAATTTTGTGAAGCTGGCAGAAGCCTATGGTCATGTCGGCATGTTGATTGAGCGTGCCCAAGATGTGGAGCCAGCATTGCGAGAGGCCCGGAAGCTGAAAGATCGAACTGTTTTCATGGATATTCGCACGGATCCAACTGAAAATGTGTTTCCGATGGTTCGAGCCGGTAGTGGTATTACTGAAATGCTACTTGGCTCTGAAGATCTTTAATTAACTTTGGACGAATCTATTGTTTGCCAAGCTCTGTGGTTATCGCTGCAGGGGGAGGGCAGCGAAAAGAGGACTCACATACTATGAAACATATCATCGCAGTTTTGCTTGAAAATGAACCTGGTGCACTTTCACGCGTCGTTGGTCTCTTTTCAGCTCGTGGCTATAACATTGAATCTTTGACGGTTGCTCCGACAGAAGATCCAAGTTTGTCTCGCATGACGATTCAGACTTCTGGGCCGGATGATGTCATTGAACAAATTACCAAACACTTGAATCGACTCATCGAAGTCGTGAAGGTGGTTGATCTCACGGAAGGTGCTTATACCGAGCGGGAGCTCATGATGGTGAAGGTGCGGGCGGTAGGTAAAGAGCGTGAAGAAATGAAACGCATGGCCGATATTTTTCGGGGGCGCATTATTGACGTGACCGAGAAAAGTTACACCATTGAGTTAACCGGAGCTCAGTCAAAGAATGACGCATTTCTGGAAGCCATTGAGCATGGCGCAATTCTGGAAACCGTCCGTACCGGCTCTAGTGGTATTGGTCGCGGTGAACGAATTTTGAGAGTTTAATTTTTTATAACGGAGAAATGAATGAAAGTTTTTTACGATAAAGACTGCGATCTGAGCCTCATCAAAGGCAAGACAGTTGCGATCATTGGCTATGGTAGTCAAGGGCATGCCCATGCTCAAAATCTGAATGACAGCGGCGTGAAAGTTATTGTTGGATTACGCAAAGGTGGAGCGTCATGGCCCAAGGTTGAAAAAGCCGGTCTCCAAGTCGCTGAAATCGCTGATGCAGTCAAGGCTGCTGATGTGGTGATGATTTTGTTGCCTGATGAGCAAATTGCAGCGGTTTACTCCAATGATATTGAACCCAATATCAAACAAGGTGCATCTTTGGTGTTTGCTCACGGTTTCAACGTCCACTACGGTTTGGTAACGCCACGCGCAGATCTGGATGTCTGGATGGTTGCTCCTAAAGCGCCTGGTCACACCGTACGCGGTACTTATGCTCAGGGTGGTGGCGTACCACACCTGATAGCCATTCACCAAGACAAGTCGGGTCGCTCACGCGACTTGGCACTGAGCTACTCCATGGCCAATGGTGGCGGCAAGGCTGGCATCATTGAAACCAATTTCCGTGAAGAAACTGAAACGGATCTGTTCGGTGAGCAGGCCGTTTTGTGCGGCGGTACTGTTGAATTGATCAAAGCTGGTTTTGAGACATTGGTCGAAGCAGGTTACGCGCCTGAAATGGCCTATTTTGAATGCCTGCATGAACTCAAATTGATTGTTGACATGATTTATGAAGGCGGCATTGCCAACATGAATTACTCTATTTCCAATAACGCCGAATATGGCGAGTACGTGACAGGTCCAAGAATTGTGACCAGCGCTACAAAAGATGCAATGCGCCAATGTCTGAAAGACATTCAAACCGGTGAATATGCGAAAAGCTTTATTCTTGAAAACAAGGCGGGTGCACCTACTTTGTTGAGCCGCCGTCGCTTGACGTCCGAGCATCAGATTGAACAAGTGGGCGAAAAACTTCGCGCCATGATGCCTTGGATTAAAAAGAACAAGTTGGTTGACCAGACTCGCAACTGAGTCTAACGACTCCCGTAACAAAGGCCACTTCGGTGGCCTTTTGTTATTATGAAAACTTGGAGGCCAATTCTATGCATGACGTGAACGAAGTAGACTTTGCAGAAGGCGATGCCATCGTGGTGAGAAAGCGTCGAAAAGGCATTTACGTATTGCCGAATCTATTTACGTTGGCGGCACTTTTTGGCGGTTTTTATGCCATCGTAATGGCTATAAATGGCCTATTCGATCTGGCTGCTATTGGCGTGTTTTGTGCCATGGTGCTTGACAGTCTTGATGGCCGGGTGGCGCGCATGACGAACACGCAAAGTGCTTTTGGCGAGCAGATGGACTCACTTTCAGACATGGTGTCATTTGGTGCCGCGCCTGCACTTATCTCTTATGTTTGGGCGTTACAGAGTTTGGGCCGTTGGGGATGGATCGCTGCGTTTGTATATTGCGCCTGTGCAGCCTTACGATTGGCGAGATTTAACGTGAATACGGCAGTCGTTGATAAACGTTATTTCCAAGGCTTACCTTCCCCCGCTGCTGCGGCTTTGGTGGCTGGTTTTATTTGGTTGATGACTGATCTTGGAGTAAAGGGACCGAGTGTGGCATGGCCTATGTTTGCGCTGGCTTTATATGCAGGTTTGACCATGGTAACCAATGTCCCGTTTTACAGCTTCAAAGACCTTCACATGAAAAGAAGTGTGCCTTTTGTTGTAATCGTGCTAATTGCTCTTGGTATTGCTATCGTCAATATTGATCCTCCCATTGTCATGTTCAGCGTATTTGTTGTGTATGGGTTTAGTGGTTACGCTATTTATGTATGGCGCAAAATCAAGGGAGTGCAGACGAGTGTGATCAGTACGTCTACTGAGGAGCCGGATGAAAGAGGCCTCCATAAGTAAAACCTGTTGATGCATCCCTTAAAGCCATTGAAGTACACGTTAAAAGTGGTGCTGAGATGGTTCTCTATTCGGTGAATGCCATCAGTGGTTCAACAGAAAGTCAGGGCGAAGTGACGGTACGTTTGCAAAATAGCGGCAGGGTGGTCAACGGCATTGGGGCTGATCCAGATATCGTCGTGGCTTCTGCCAAAGCATATCTGAGTGCACTTAATAAATTGCACAGCAAAGCTGATCGGGTGTCTGCACAGGGTTAGTGGTTTATGCTTTTCTGTGGTGCTTGATTAATAAAGTCATGCAAGTATTTGATATTGCGGGACTTTATTGGATAAACTTGCGACTTCGAGAAACAAATTCGGAGATGTTTGCATGTCCTTTTCTCATCAAAAAGCGTTTGGAAAAATTTTGCACCGTAAATTTGCTTTATTTGGTTTGTCGTTTATTGTCTTGGCTCTCTCATTGTCTCCAGCCGAAGCCGTACAGAGTAAGCGACACACGACCAAATCATCCAGAAGTTCGATTGTTGCTAAACATAAAGCTTCAAAAACGTTTGGTGTTGTTAAACACAAGTCAATCACTCATGCTGAAGTTGTTCCTGCACGCCCATCGTTTGGGCAAATCGCAGGTTTGCATGGCGCCCCTGATTCACTTGCGTTGAAATCCAGCGTAGCGCTGGTAATTGACCAAGATACAAGTGAAGTGCTATTTAGCAAAAACGACAAGGCTGTTCTACCGATTGCATCCCTTACCAAACTCATGACTGGGTTGGTTCTTAGTGAAGCCCATTTGCCCATGAACGAGGTGATCACTATTTCGCAGGCGGATGTTGATACCGAAAAAGGTAGTAGATCGCGTTTGGGGGTAGGGACGGAATTGAGTCGAGGTGAACTCTTGCATTTGGCGTTAATGTCAAGTGAAAACCGTGCGGCGCATGCATTAGCTCGGAGCTACCCTGGTGGATTGCCTGTTTTTGTCAGCTTGATGAATACCAAGGCTAAGTTGATTGGAATGAATGACACTAGTTATGTAGAGCCTACCGGGCTTTCCAGTCAAAATCAGTCCAGCGCACGCGATCTCGCCAAACTGGTTAATGTGGCGTATGGGGACCCAGTTTTGCGCGAATTAACGACCTCTCCTGGTTACCAGGTTGCTGTCGGAAAAAGAACGCTTCAATATAACAATACGAACCGTTTGGTGAAAAACCCATCTTGGGACATCGGTTTGCAGAAGACCGGTTTTATCAATGAAGCAGGTCAATGTCTTGTAATGCAAGCTAAAGTTGCCGGGCGCAAGCTGATTATGGTGTTTCTTGACTCGGCTGGAAAACTTAGCCGTATTGCCGATGCAGAACGAGTTCGGCGTTGGGTTGAGTCGACACCCGTTGCATCGGCAAGGTCCGTGCGTTTAACGGGTTCTGCAGTTGCTGAAAAAATTACAACCAGTCTCTAGTATTGGTTGTAACTTTTTAAGTATTAAAGTTTAGCATCAGACTTATAACCCAAGGATGCTGAAATTTCGTGGGCAGTCGCTTGAAGCTTGGGTAACCATTCATCTTCAAGTCGGCTAGCTGGTGCAGAAATTGATAAACCAGCCACCAATGTGCCTTGATCGTCATAAATACCTGCTGCCATGCATCGCACCCCCAGTTCCAGCTCTTCGTTGTCGCTCGCATTGCCGTATTGGCGGACTTTGGAAAGTTCCCTTTCTAACGCTTGCAATTGGGTCAAACTATTTTTTGTATGACCACTTAGCCCCGTTCTTGTGGCGTAAGCGCGAACCCGTTGGGGATCATCAGCTGCTAAAAAAAGCTTACCTACCGACGTCAGATGCAATGGAGCCCGTCCACCGATGGCTCTAACCACTTGCATGCCCGAGCGCTCGCTATAGGCGCGTTCAATATAAACAATTTCATCCCCTTGGCGCATACTCAAATTGACCGGTTGCTGGATCATTTTGTGAAGTTCTCTCATTGGCACCAGTGCAGCATCACGAACATTGAGACGATTTTTGACCAAGTTACCAAGTTCCAATAGTCGCATCCCCAGCCGGTAACAGCCAGGCTGTGGTCGATCCACAAATCTGCCAAAAGCCAAGTCATTTAGCAAGCGGTGAGTTGTGGACGGGTGAAGACCCGTTTTCTCGCTGATTTCTTTGAGTGAGATCGCTTCTTCCCGTGAGGCCAGTACATCCATCAGCATAAACATACGTTCAATGACTTGTACGGTGGGGGTTGTCGGAATGATGGAATCTTGTTTGTGCATGAGTAATCCTGATTTATGCTGCCATCATTTTACTTTGTGAAATCATCAGTTACTCCCACGATCCCTCCACAAGCAATTCCATCGGTCTGAACTTTGACTTGTAGTTCATCTTTTGACTCTCGTTGATCCAGTAACCTAAATAAACATAAGCAAGTTGAAGTGTTTTGGCTTGCTCAATTTGCCATAGGACGCCGTAAGTGCCGTAGCTATTTGTCGGCTCTGGTTCATAGAAGGTGTAAACCGCAGAAATACCATCGTCCAGAACATCAAGTATCGACACCATTTTCAACTCGCCTGGCGAACCATCTGCATTTGATTCACGAAATTCAACCAGGCGCGAGTTCACCCGACTTTGTAGAAGAAATTGTGCGTATTGGTCGATGCTGTCCTCATCCATGCCGCCACCCGCATGCCGTTTATGTTGGTATTTGAGATACAGCTCGTAGTGTTCTTGAATGAAGCAGAGCTTGAGTATTCTGGCTTGCAGGTTCGAATGTTTTGACCAAGCGCGCTTCTGGCTGCGATCTGGTTTGAAATCATTAACAAGAATGCGCAGAGGAATGCAAGCATGGCAACTATCGCAATAGGGCCGGTAGGTAAACATGCCGCTGCGCCTGAAACCTTTTCTTACCAGTTCAGAGTAAACGGCATTGTTGATTAAATGGCTGGGCGTTGCTACTTGAGAGCGCGCCTCATTTCCTGGCAAATAGCTACAAGGATAGGGCGCGGTGGCATAAAACTGCAGCGTTTGTAATGGAAGGTCCTTGAGATGAGTCACGGCGTTATCGGCTTTGAATTCAAAATTTCTTGCCAGAATAGGTTGTTAAAGCACCAAGCTGGTGCCGGTTGGATGAGTCCGGTTGCCACGCGTTCCATAAATAGCTCCCGCGGCATTTCACGAGCGCCCAGTGATGCAAGATGAGGCGTATTCTGCTGGCAGTCGATTTGGCGAATACCATGGTATCGACAAAAAGCAACCAATGCCGCCAATGCAATTTTGGACGCGTTACTAGAACGGCTGAACATGGATTCACCGAATACCGATTTTCCGAGCCCAATGCAGTACAAGCCGCCTGCGAGTTGGCCATTGATCCAGGTCTCCACGCTGTGGGCAAGCCCGTTTCGGTGCAAGTCGCCATAGGCGGCGATCATGTCGGGCACGATCCATGTGCCTGCCTGGCCATTTCGCCGACTTGTCGCGCAAGCGTTGATGACTTGTTCAAAAGCTGAGTCGATTCGAATTTCGCAACATGGAGCTGCGGCAAATCTCTTAAGAGTTTTGTTGAATGATGGATGTAGTTTGAATTCTGAAACATCAAGCACCATTCTGGGATTGGGGCTCCACCACAGGGTGGGTTGCCCATCACTGAACCATGGAAAAATTCCATGGCTATAGGCGTTCCGCAAACTCTCAACATTGAGGTCTCCACCCGCAGCTAATAACCCCGGCGCAGGAGAATCATCCCCCCAAGCCTGGTTTATGGGGGGGAAATCTTGACCCGGTTCAAGCCATGGAAGAGGTGGAGTTAGAGCTGGCATAAACAGACTGTATCCGACCGGACTAGCGAGTTCTCATCGTTTATTCCGCAGAAAATGACGCACTTCAGGGAAAACAGTGCTCATGACCCGTTACAATGCATATATGTCGGGGCGTAGCGCAGCCTGGTAGCGCATCTGGTTTGGGACCAGAGGGTCGAAGGTTCGAATCCTTTCGCCCCGACCATATACAACAACAATTTAGCTCACTTTATGTGGGCTTTTTTGTTTCCAGGGGTAATGCGGGTGAGATTTCCCCGGTAAATCTGCCATCAGGCATGACAGTAAGTTATTCAAGCAGATCACCTAGGCTGCTTAAAAACAGTATGTGCCCGTAGCTCAGTCGGATAGAGCAACAGCCTTCTAAGCTGTGGGTCGGGGGTTCGATCCCCTCCGGGCACACCAACAGTACGAATTATTTGTTGATTCACTTGGCAAATCGACGTGACGGTCTCACCAGGCTTGCATCCAAATCGCATTGACCTTCAAACTTCATTGAAGTGTTCCCATGCTACTAAGCAGCATCGCGGCGTATTGCTCATGAAACGACCCATAATGTCGCCATCATGATGCTTTCCAAGATATAAATCCGATGAAAAATGTTGCCGTACAGAAATTGGCCTGTCTTGTCCTTCTCAGCTTTGCGCTGGTTGCATGCGAAACCAATCCGGCTCAGCCGATCAGTGCGGTGCCCGCCAAGGCTGAGCTTCAGTTTGTTGATTTGCAAGGGTTTGACCGGGATTTGACGGGTTCCTTGTCCGCCGCCTTGCCCAAAGTCGATGTGGCTTTTTATGACCGCATTGCGCCCAGCGCATTACCTGAACGCTTGCAGCATTGGATGGCATCGGTCGAGGCCGGTGGCGGCACCGTCAAAGTGATTCCGCCCAAATCCAGTGTGACGGCAAAGAATCCGTTTTTGCTGATCAGCGCGGTGAGTTCAATCTGGTCTGCCTCCAAAATGGCCAAAGAAATATCGACTGAATCGCGCTTTCGGGTCGCCCAGGCTTATGACGCCGAAATCATTCTTAAAGCGGATGAAGTGGGCAACTCGCTGGTCGATAAAGTTGTTTTTATCCAGCGTAAAAAATAGCCATGGCGTTCAAGAATTTTCTCTGGATGATCTTGGCCTGCGTCGCCTTGCCTACGCTGGCACAAACCGATGCGCCAAGTGCTGAGCAAATGATTCGGCAACTCAAGGCGCCGCAAACGCGAAGTTTGCGCAACCTGTCGGTCGAAGCTGCTGCCACGTCCACTGCGGATATCAATCCAACTCCAGCAGTTGAAACCGCGCCAGCGGCAAGCCGGCCTTCGCTGTCTTTGCTGATCCAGTTTGATTTCAATTCGGCGAATGTTCGCGCCGAGAGTCAACAAGCCCTTGCCAATTTGTCCCAAGCCTTGCAGTCAGTGGACTTACAGGGTTCCAAGTTTGCCGTGGAGGGCCACACCGATGCCAAGGGCCGTGCCGATTACAACCAAAAACTCAGCCAGCAACGCGCTTTTGCCGTGCGCGATTTTTTGAAAACGCAGGGGGTGGCTGAGGATCGTTTGGTGGCCATTGGCAAAGGTTCGTCAGAGCTGGCCAATCGCGATCAGCCTTTTGCGGCTGAAAACCGCCGCGTTCGCATCGTTAATCTGGATTGAAACGACTTCATTTGTACCGGCAAGTTCGCTTGACCGTGCGGTAATTTATGAAAAAACAGGCTGTAGCCCCCGTTGATACTGCGCAAGCAGCTACTAAATTTATAGCGAGTGCCGTCATACTGCTGAGTGTTGGTCTGTTGCATGAGGGGTTTGCCCAGACCGGGCCAGGCGTCGGGCGCGCACCGACAGCATCGCGCAACCTGCAGGTGCAGGCCGCTGACGTGCGTGTCATTGACAGCAACCAGCGTATTGCCCTGGTGATTGGCAACTCGGCGTACAAAAATGCGCCCTTGACCAACCCGGTCAATGATGCCCATGCCATTGCTCAGGCCTTGAAAGAGTCCGGTTTTGTGGTCATTGCCCGTGAAAACAGCGACCAGCGCGGCATGTTGGATGCCTTGCGCGAATTTGGTGACCGTTTGCGCAGCGGTGGGGTCGGCTTGTTTTATTACGCAGGCCACGGCATGCAAATCAAGGACCGCAACTACCTGATTCCCGTGGGGACCAACATCGAACGCGAAGATGAAGTGGCCTACGCTGCGGTGGACGCCCAGGCCATTCTCGACAAGATGGAGGCAGCTGGCAACGAGACCAACATCATGATTCTGGATGCCTGCCGCAACAACCCGTTCACCCGCAGCACGCGTTCGGGCAAGGCCGGACTGGCCCAGATGGACGCGCCGGTGGGCACTTTTGTGGCTTATTCCACCGCGCCGGGTTCTGTGGCCAGCGATGGCAGCGGTGCCAATGGCCTGTATACCCAACACCTGTTGACGGCCATTCGCCAGCCCGGCAGCAAGGTTGAAGATGTGTTCAAGCAAGTGCGGGCCAACGTGCGGCGCGACTCGCAAGGCAAGCAGGTGCCATGGGAGGCCACCTCGCTGGAAGGTGATTTTTATTTCAACAAGGGCCGGCCAGTGGCAGGTCAAGTTCTGCCGACCGCGCCTGTGGCCACATTCGTCAAACCGTCTCCTGCGGCCATGCCCAGCAACCCCAAAGGCTTCGCGGTCGGGGACCGTTGGCACTTTCAGGTGGTCGATAAATTAAAGGGCGAAGTGGTTCGCAACTATTCAAACCGAATTGACCGTGTGACGCCCGACGGTGATCTGGTATTGAACAAAGGTGAGCTGCGCTGGGATGCGTCCGGCAACCTGCGGTTTACCCGCAGTGCAAGCCGGGAAAGCGCTTATTCGGCGGGTTACATCAGCATTCCGCCCCAGTTGAATACCGGCGCCAAGACCGAGTTGATTTATGACATTGACCGGACATTTGCCGATGGGCATAAAGAGAAAGTGCAGGACAAGGGCACGATGCTGGTCAAGGGCCAGGAAAAAATCAAAACACCCGCTGGCGAATTCATGGCGTGGCGGGTTGAGAAAGAAGGGTTTTGGAAAATACAAAATACCGCCAGTCGGGGGCGTTGGACCTTTACCGGCTGGTACGTTCCCGAGTTGCGCACCTATGTGGCGTTTGACGACGAATCGCGCTACGCCAACGGGTCCATCAACCACATCGACCGCCACGAACTCACCAGTTTTTCCGTGCGCGGTGCCGAGCATCTGGCGCAGCGCTAGGACGCTTGGCGATGGAGCTCTGGGAACGCATCGCCAGCCGGATCGGTTCATTGCCCGCGCGGCGTGTCACCTGGTCACTGGTGGCGATTTTCTCGGTGTGGGTTTTGCTCGATGTGTTTGTGCTCAAAGTCACCGGGGGTTTGACGCAGTCCAGTTACGACGCCATGGTGCGTGCACGGGTCTTTGTGGCCGCCCCTGATCCGCGCATTGTCATCATCGACATTGACGAGGCTTCGTTGGCACGCATGGGCACGGAGTTTGGCCGCTGGCCCTGGCCGCGCGACACGTTGGCGACCGTGCTGGAGCACCTTGAACGTCAGCAACCAGCGGCCGTGGTGTGGGACGTTCTTTTCTCCGATGCCGACCGCCTCAGCCCCGGTGGGGATGCTGCGTTCGATGAAGCGGTGAAACGCAGCCCGCACAGTCATTTCTCCGTCGTGCGCTTACCGCAAGTCAATGACGCCGTCAGTCAAATTACCCAAGCCGCCCTGCCGGGACTTTGGGTGGCGCCTGCGCCCACGCTGGGTGCGCCAGCCTCCACCAAATCGACGACAGTGGCCTTGATTCCCCCGGCGATTGCGGCGGTGGCCAGCAGCCGTCTGGGCTTTAACAATGGCTATGTGGATACCGACGGTGTGCTGCGTCGCTACCGTTACCTGGAGCGGCTGGCCGATGGCAGTGAAATTCAATCACTGCCGCTGAGTGCCTTGGGTGCTATTGATATAGTAGCTTATGACGCTTATCTGACGGGCGCTAGAGCCCATTCTTCTCAACATGATGAGCTGATCCCATGGCGCCGCCATGCGGGTGTCTATCCGCACGTCAGCTTTGCCGATGTGTTTGCGCAGGCCGAAGGCGGGCAACCCTGGGCGCAAGTGCCGTCGTTCGCAGGCAAGGTGGTCATCGTCGGATCTACCGCGCCCAGTTTGCACGACATTCACCCCACACCACTGTCGCCCATGCAGGCCGGGGTGGACTCACTGGCGACGGCGCTGGACAACGTCTTGAATCAGCGTCACATGAGCGAGTTGCCGCGTTGGCTGGAGGCCGCGCTGGCCATCGCGCTGTGTGTGGGTCTGGCACTGTGGGTGCAGTTCAAAAGTGCCGCCTCGCTGGCGCCTGCCTTGTTGGCCTTGCCTGCTGCCTTGCTGGGGATCAGCTATTTGAGTCTCAATGGGTTGCCGGTGTTTTTGGACCTGCATCTGGCCGCCGGACTGGCCCTGATCTTTCTGGCGGTCCTGCGGTTTTGGAACACCCTGCGGCGCAACCATTGGTGTTCGCCGCCACCACCGGGCGAACAGCCGCTGGCCATTTGGCCCTGGGAGCATAGCCAGGCCTGGCTGGAGGGGCCGCTGGATCGCTTGATTGATGCGGTGGAGCGCCACGCACCGAGCTGCCGCGTGGTGGTCTGCGATGCCAGCGTCACCTGGCCGTCTACCTTGCGCTGGCCCGAGCTGGCGCGCTTTGCCGCCATCGTGGGGCCGCATGCGGCGATACTGGCGGCGCGCCAGCAGTTAGAGCCTGATTTGTTGCGCCTGGCCCATCGCAGCGGCGAGCCGGTGCTGCTGGAGGTAGCCTCGGATCGTGAAAAATTGGCCAAAGGCGTTTTCCTGGCCTGGTCAAAGCTGCAAAATATCGATACTCACCAAGATTGAAAGACAAATCACATGACACTCAAGATGACCCTAAAGCCTCTTTGCCTGCTGCTGGGTTTGCTAGCCGGTTTGGGCGCCTACACCGGTGTGCAAGCACAGCCAGCGCCCAACATGGCGACTGGTCAAACCTTGAGTGCCTTGCGCGCGACCGAGTTGCGCGCTGACAAGCTGGGTTCGTCGCCGGTGCTGGCGTCTTTGGCGGCGGGCGCGCCCTTGCGCTTGCTCAGTGTGGAAGGCGGCTGGGCCTGGGTTGAAACCGTGGCATCGGTCGGTAAACCAGGCGCCAAACAGACCGGCTGGGTGCGTGCCAGCATGGTGAACTGGCAAGCGGACAGCTCAGCGGCCTCCAAACTGGCCAGTGGCCGTCAAGCCGCGGGCAACACCGCGCTGACGCTGGGTGTGCGCAGCTTGCCCCCACGCGTCAATCGCCATGCGCTGATCATCGGCATCAGCCGTTACGCCGACCCGGCCACACCCTCGCTGCCCGGTGCGCGCATCGACAAGGAGTCGGCCACCCAAATGGCGCAGGCCATGCAAGTGCCGCTGAGCAATATCCGTTATCTGCAGGACGACCAGGCCACCGGCAACAACATCCGCCAGGCCCTGCAAGAGCTGACCGACAAGGTGCAGGACGGCGACCGCGTCTTTATCCACTACTCGGGTCATGGCACTCGTTTCAAAGACCCGGCAGCCGGTGGCTGTGTCGAGGCTTTGCTGGCGTATGACGGCGGCAGCAGTGGCGTGATCACCAACCACGAGATGGCGGACCTGCTCAAAACCATCACCAACAAGACCGACAAGCTGTTCGTGATGTACGACGCTTGCCATTCAGGTGGGCTGGTGCAGGCGGCTTCGAGCGCACGCACCCGTGGTTTGGGCAACCTCAACGACGAAGGGCTGCTGCGTCCCAAGTTCGCCAGTATTTCTGAGGAGTGCGGTCGGCCGGTCAACATCAAGACCCGCAATCTGATGGTAGAGGTCACCGCCAAGGGCGCTTTGCCGCAAGACATCATCCACGTCAGCGCCTCGCGCGACAACGAAATCAGTTTCGATGATGAGCAAAAAGGCGGCCTGGCGACCCAGTACATGCGCGATTGCATGCTGCGTGACGCGAAAGACCTGGACAACTCGGGCGCCATCAGCATGGAAGAAATACGGCAATGTGCGCAGGAAAAAATCAACAAGCGCATGGCCAACGACCCGAACTACAAGGCGCACAACCTGGTACTCAACGGCAACGCCGACTTTGTCCCGGCCTGGTTTGGCCAAGCCAGTGCGGTCGCCGCGCTTGCACCTTCGCCTGCAGCCCCAGTGACCGTTACGCCGCAGATGCCGCATGCAATGCCGGTCGTTGCTGCACCTGTTCCGGCCCCCGCCCCGGTCGTGGTGCCGGTCGCTTTGACCGGAGAGCAGGCTTTGAAGCAGATGTTCGACCAGCGCGATGCCAAGCGTGGTGTGCAGGTCACGCTCGGCAAAACCAAGCTCAAAATGGGGCAGGACGCGATGGATCTGGCGGTGCAATCCGACCGCGCCGGGTTTGTCTATGTGGCCTTGGCCGGTTCCGACAATAAATCGGTTTATCTGCTGTTTCCCAATGACCTTGACCAAAACAACCAAATTGAGGCGGGGCAGCCGCTCCAGTTACCGCGCCCCAACTGGCGCGTCAAGGCCGCAGGTCCCGCAGGCACGGACAGCCTGTTGGTGATGGTGACCGATGCCCCGCGCGATCTCACGCCGCTGGCTGCCAACAAGGCCGGGGCTTTTGTGACATCGCTCAACGACGCACAGGGACGGGCCAGTTTGGGCGCGCTCATGACCACTTCGCAAATGGGCGGCAGCAACGGCTGTTCCACTCTGGCCAAACGCCAGAAAAACGTTTTGTGTTCTGATGCCTATGGTGCTTCAATGGTTTCTGTTGAGGAGGTGAAATGATGATTTGCAAAAGTAAACTACTCGCTATTACTTTGATAGCTGCTTGCGCAATGTCTGCGGGGGCTACAAGCCTAAATGGCATAAATGATTCGACTGGCGCATTGCCTGCGGTGCCCGAGGGCTGGCTGGTGACGCCAGCCGAGGCCATTGAGTTCCGGGGCGAAGAAGGCTTCTATGCGCAACCGGCCTTGCGGCCACGCGCCCTGGTGCCCCAGATTGACATCCTTAAACCCGAGCCGGTGGCCGATCTGAAGGTCAAAGCCCCTTTTGCCATTGTGGTTCAATTCAAAAGCCAGGCCGATGCGCCTATAGACCCTGCTACTTTTAAGGTGATGTACGGGGCTTTCAAAATTGACATTACCAGCCGTATCACCAAGTTTGTCAAAGTGGATAAAAATGGGTTTTCGCTGGAAAATGCGCAAATTCCGGTTGGCAAACACCGCCTGACCTTACAGGTGCAAGACGAAAAGCAACGGGTGGCGGAGCGGGAGTTGCGGCTGGAAGTGGAGTGAGCGTTACGCTCTCGGGTTAAAACAATACAAGGCAGGGAGTGGTATGAGAATGATTTTTGGTGTTTTAAGTTTGTTGTTGGTGGTGGCCGTTGTCGGCATGCTGGCTAAAAAGCAGCTGTCGGCGGTGAGCGCCCCGCCAGCCAGCGACGCGGGCGTTGTTGCCCCCGTCATCACAACGCCGCAACAAGGTCAGCAGCTGCAAGACCAAATCAAAAAGTCGCTTGAAGACGCCATGCAAAAACCGCGTGTCCAGGGTGATGAGAAATGAGCCGGCCAAGTCGTTGGCTTGCTGGGGCGCGCGTAGCGCTGCTTGGCTTGTTGCTGGTTATCAGCACTGGCGAAGCAATGGCTACTTTGGGACAAGCGCCGATGGTGGCGCCGGTTGGTGCATCGGCGACAGGGGTTCCCGTTGCAAGGCAGTTTGCAGCCAGTTCCGGGACGCAGTCCAGTCTGTACACCGTTCACGAGCTGCTGCTTGAAAACGGAACCAGCGTTCAGGAATATGCGACGCCTGCCGGCCTTGTGTTTGCCGTGTCGTGGCGTGGCCCTGTCTTGCCGGACCTGAGCAGTCTTTTGGGTACCTATTTCCCCACCTTCAAAAGGGAAGTTGAACAAGCCCGGCTGCAAGGTAAACGGGGCTCTCCGGTCAAGATTGAAAGAGATGATCTTGTTGTTCGCTCCAGCGGTCACATGCGAGATTTTTTTGGCCATGCCTACGCGCCCGCCTTGATTCCACCTGGTGTTGATATTAAAAATGTCCTTCCCTAAACGTTTTTGTTGTGTCGTTGCTTTGATTGGGCTGACCGCCTTGGTCGCAGCTTGTGGCGGAGGTGGGGGCGGAACATCGGCCTCGTCAGACGTTCCGTCCCTGACGGTGTTGCCCATTCCTGCGGTACAAGGCAATGTGCTTGGCGTCACAGTCGATTCGGGTCCGGCCAATTCAGGCACCAATGTCAACCGCCTGTACACGACAGTCAGTATTTGTCAGCCCGGCAGCGTCACACAGTGTCAAACCATTGACCATGTGCTGGTGGATACGGGTTCTTCAGGCTTGCGCTTGTTGTCCAGCGTGATGGCGCCCGCTTTGAGTCTGAGCCGTGTCACTGGTACCGGTGGATTACCTTTGCTCAATTGCGAGCAGTTCGTGGACGGCACCTTCGCATGGGGGCCGGTGACAAGGGCTGATATTGTGCTGGGTAGCAAGACCGCGAGCAATGTGCCGATTCAAGTCATCGCCGATCCGGCCTTCAGCAGCCTCGCGCAAGCCTGCTCAAGAAGTGGAGTGTCGCTGACCAGCATCACGACGATTGGTGCGAACGGTATTCTTGGGCTGGGGTTGTTCAAGCAAGACTGCGGCGTCGGGTGTATCTCCAATACCCACAACGGGTTTTATTACACCTGCACCAACGTCAATTGCACTGCTACGCAAGGTGCAACGGCAAGTATTGCTCAGCAGCTGAAGAACCCGGTGCCCTTGTTTTCGGCAGACAACAATGGTGTGCTGATCGACTTGCCAGCCGTGAGTTCGGCCAGTGCCTCAGTTTTGAACGGATCACTGATTTTTGGTATTGGTACGCAATCGAACAACCAATTGAAATTCGCAACGGTTCTGGCAGCTAATGCCAATGGCTATATCACGACCCGGCTCGGGGTGCAGAGCCTCACAAGGAGTTTTATCGACTCGGGCTCCAATGGGCTGTTCTTTGATTCGGCCACGATTCAAAGTTGCGGCAGCAATGCCACCGGTTTTTATTGCCCGAATTCGACCACAACCTTGTCGGCCACGATGGTGGACATCAATGCGGTGTCCACTTCAGTGTTTTCTTTTTCCGTTGAAAATGCTTCGACTTTGTTTGCTGGTGGCATCAACGCCGTGACACCGAATTTATCTGGCCCCGCGGGCGACTCGACCAGTTTTGATTGGGGCTTGCCCTTCTTTTACGGGCGCCGGGTGTTTTTTGGCATTGAAGGGATGTCACCCTCGCTGGCCACAGACGGTTTTTACGCTTTTTGACGGTTTGCTTAGTTGGCTGCTTCCAGCCCATTTTTGAAATGTTCCTGCATCCGTAGCATGGCAAGCGTTGCATCCCGGGCCGAAATGGCTGCCATCAATGCACGGTGCTCGCTCAGGGATTCACTGAGCCGACCTGATTTCAACAGTGAGTTATGGCGGTTGAGCTTCATGACCTTGCGTAAATCCGCCACCATCTGGTCACGCCAGCGGTTGTTGGCAATTTCCAGCAGTCGCATGTGAAAACGCTCATTGATCTGGAAAAAGAGCTCGCGGTCTTGCTGACCGGGCTGGGCGGCAGTTTCCAGCTCATCGTGCAGCGTTTGCAGATCCTTGATTTGAGCATCGCTGGCCGTGGCTGCCACCACACTGGCAGCATCGGCCTCCAGCAGGCTGAGCAAGTGATAGACGTCGGTTAAATCGCGCTCGGATACGTCCGTGACGTAAGCACCGCGGCGAACCTTCATGGTGACCAGGCCTTCCGCGGCCAGTACTTTGAGTGCTTCGCGCAGGGGCGTGCGGCTGATGCCATAGGCTTCGGCAATTTTGAGCTCGTCAATCCAGCTGCCAGGTTCGAGTTCGCGATTGAAAATTCGCTGGCGTAAGAGTTCCGCTACCTCGACGTAGAGTGCACGGGGAGCCAGGGTTGGAGCGGTCATGGCGCGGATTGTAAGCTTGAATTAATTTTTTTAATCAATAATTATAAATAACGTAAACTACGAATTATTCACTGAAACCTGCTCAGGATATGACCTGTCCGGGCATGTTTGGTGACAGAATAATCCGACAAACCCATTGCGAACGGTAGCCGTCATGACCCAAAACACCCCAGAATTTCAGCAAGCTAGCTTGGAGGCTTGGGCCAAGGCCGCCGCCAAATCTGCACCCGGCGGCAACGTCGATGCGCTGAACTGGATCACGCCGGACGGTATTTCGGTCAAACCGCTTTACACCGCAGCTGACACCGAAGGCTTGGCTTACGCCAACACCTTGCCAGGTTTTGAACCTTACCTGCGCGGCCCACAGGCCACCATGTACGCCGTGCGTCCCTGGACCATCCGCCAGTACGCGGGCTTCTCCACCGCCGAAGAATCCAACGCGTTCTACCGCAAGGCCCTGGCCGCTGGCGGGCAGGGCGTGTCGGTGGCCTTCGATCTGGCCACGCACCGCGGCTATGACAGCGACCATCCGCGCGTCACTGGCGATGTCGGCAAGGCCGGTGTGGCGATTGACTCTGTGGAAGACATGAAGATTTTGTTCAACGAAATTCCGCTGGACAAAGTGTCGGTATCCATGACCATGAATGGTGCCGTGTTGCCGGTGCTGGCAGGTTATGTGATCGCCGCCGAAGAGCAGGGTGTGAGCCAGGACAAGCTCTCGGGAACGATTCAGAACGACATTCTGAAAGAGTTCATGGTGCGCAACACCTACATCTACCCGCCAGCGCCTTCCATGCGCATCATCGGCGACATCATCGGGTACACGGCCAAGAACATGCCGAAGTTCAACTCGATTTCGATTTCGGGCTACCACATGCAGGAAGCAGGCGCCAATCAGGCGCTGGAGCTGGCCTTCACGCTGGCCGATGGCAAGGAATATGTCAAGACCGCCATTGCAACAGGTCTGGATGTGGATGAATTCGCTGGGCGCCTGAGCTTCTTCTGGGCGATTGGCATGAACTTCTATCTTGAAGTGGCCAAGATGCGTGCGGCGCGCCTGCTGTGGTGCCGCATCATGAAGGGCTTTGACGCCAAGAGCCCCAAATCACTCATGCTGCGCACCCATTGCCAGACCTCGGGCTGGTCGCTAACCGAGCAAGATCCTTACAACAACGTGGTGCGCACCACCATTGAAGCGATGGCGGCCGTGTTTGGTGGCACCCAGTCTCTGCATACCAACGCGTTGGACGAAGCTATTGCCTTGCCGACTGAGTTCAGCTCGCGCATTGCCCGCAACACCCAGCTGATCATTCAGGAAGAAACCCACATCACCAATGTGGTGGATCCCTGGGCTGGTTCCTACATGATGGAAAAGCTGACGCAGGACATGGCCGATGCCGCCTGGAAGATCATCGAAGAAGTCGAAGCCATGGGCGGCATGACCAAAGCCGTGGACAGCGGCTGGGCCAAGCTGAAGATTGAAGCGGCCGCAGCCGAGAAGCAGGCACGTATCGACAGCGGCAAAGATGTGATTGTCGGTGTCAACAAGTACAAGCTCAAGTCCGAAGCTGATTTTGAAGCCCGCGACATTGACAATGTGGCGGTGCGCGACGGTCAGATCGCACGTTTGAACGCTATCAAGCAAAAACGCGATCCAGCCCTCGTCCAGGCTGCGCTGGCAGCTATCACTTCTGCAGCAGAAAAGGGCGATGGCAATTTGCTTGATCTGACCATCAAGGCCATGCGCCTGCGCGCCACGGTCGGCGAGGTCAGTGATGCGCTCGAAACTGTTTACGGGCGCCACCGCGCCGATACCCAAAAGGTGACAGGTGTGTATGCCGCTGCTTATGACTCTGCCGAAGGCTGGGAAACCCTCAAGGCTGAAATCAATACTTTTGCCGAAACCGAAGGCCGTCGCCCCCGCGTGATGATTTCCAAACTGGGTCAGGACGGTCATGACCGGGGTGCCAAAGTGGTGGCCACCGCCTTTGCCGACCTCGGTTTTGACGTGGACATGGGACCGCTGTTCCAGACGCCCGAAGAATGCGCCCGTCAGGCGATTGAAAACGACGTGCATGCCGTGGGTGTTTCCACGCTGGCTGCGGGTCACAAAACCCTGGTGCCCGCCATCATTGCCGAGTTGAAGAAACAGGGTGCTGACGACATCATTGTGTTCGTCGGTGGCGTGATTCCGCGTCAGGACTACGACATGTTGTATGAAGCTGGCGTCAAGGGCATTTACGGGCCGGGTACACCTATACCTGCCAGCGCCAAAGACGTGCTGGAACAGATCAAGAAGGCACTGGCCAAGTAAGAATCCGGGCTCATAAACCCACTTAAAACAACGATGGCTATACAGACATCCATGGCGGAATCCAAAGGGGCTGTAGCCCCGATTTCTGTGGCTTCCATTGTCAATTCGACTGGCAGTGCCCAACGCCGCGCCATTGCCAAGGCGATCACGCTGCTGGAATCTACCCGCGCCGATCACCGGGTGCAGGCGGACGAGTTGCTCACCACCTTGTTGCCACACACCGGCCAGTCGTTCCGGCTCGGCATCAGCGGCGTGCCGGGGGTCGGAAAATCGACCTTCATTGAAGCCTTGGGTTTGTATTTGATCGGGCAAGGCCACCGCGTGGCGGTGCTTACCATCGACCCATCTTCTACCGTGTCGGGCGGTTCGATTTTGGGTGACAAGACGCGCATGGAGCTGCTTTCGGTACACGAGAGTGCCTATATTCGCCCTAGTCCCAGCAGCGGCACGCTCGGCGGTGTGGCCGAAAAAACCCGCGAAGCGATGCTGGTGTGCGAGGCTGCGGGCTACGACATCGTGATTGTCGAAACCGTGGGTGTCGGCCAAAGCGAAACCGCGGTCGCCAACATGACCGACATGTTTGTATTGATGCAATTGCCCAATGCGGGTGATGACTTGCAGGCCATCAAAAAAGGCGTGATGGAACTGGCCGACCTGGTGGCCATCAACAAGGCCGATATTGACGCCCTGGCGGCCCAGCGTGCCCAGCTGCAAATCACCTCGGCCATGCAATTGCTGGGTTTGTTTGGTCGTCATGACCAAGCGCACTGGCATCCGAAAGCATTGCAGATCAGCGCCTTGAACGGGCAGGGCGTCGATCAGTTCTGGGCTGCTGTGAATGAATTCAAAACATTGCAAACGGCCAATGGCAAATTTGCCGAGCGCCGCCAGCACCAGTCCTTGGCCTGGATGTGGGAGCGTATTGATACCGGTTTGAAGCAGGCGTTTCGCCAGCACCCCCTCGTACAAGAATTATTGCCTCATCTCACACAAGAGGTGATGGCTGGCCGTGTAGCGGCCTCGACCGCAGCGCGAAATATGCTTGCAGCCCAGATGAATAATGCGTGAGCAGCTATAAAAAATATAGCGACAAGAGAAACCATTTAATGACAGAGACCAGCAGGACTTCAGAAAGAGAAAACCATGCACGACATACTTGAACAACTTGAAGCCAAACGCGAACTCGCGCGTTTGGGTGGTGGCCAAAAGCGTATCGATGCGCAGCACAAGAAGGGCAAACTGACCGCCCGTGAACGCATCGAACTCTTGCTTGACGAAGGTACTTTCGAAGAGTGGGACATGTTCGTGGAACACCGTTGTGTCGATTTCGGCATGGATGCAAACAAGATTCCCGGCGACGGTGTGGTCACCGGATACGGCATGATCAATGGCCGTCTGGTATTCGTGTTCAGCCAGGATTTCACCGTGTTCGGTGGCGCCTTGTCCGAAGCCCATGCCGAGAAAATCTGCAAGGTGATGGACCAGGCCATGAAGGTCGGCGCGCCGGTGATCGGCCTGAATGACTCGGGCGGTGCGCGGATTCAGGAAGGTGTGGCCTCCCTGGGCGGTTATGCCGACGTGTTCCAGCGCAACGTGATGGCCAGCGGCGTGGTGCCGCAGATCAGCATGATCATGGGACCCTGCGCCGGGGGCGCGGTGTACTCGCCCGCCATGACCGACTTCATCTTCATGGTCAAAGACAGCTCTTACATGTTTGTCACCGGCCCTGAAGTTGTGAAAACCGTGACGCATGAAGACGTGACCGCCGAAGAACTCGGTGGCGCTATCTCTCACAGCACCAAGAGCGGTGTGGCCGATCTGGCCTTTGAGAACGATGTCGAAGCACTCCTGATGCTGCGTCGCCTGTACAACTACCTGCCGCTCAACAACCGCGAAAAAGCACCGGTGCGCCGTGGTGGCGACCCGGCTGATCGCATGGATTTGAGCCTGGATACGCTGGTGCCTGACAACGCCAACAAGCCGTATGACATGAAGGAACTCATCGTCAAGACCGTGGACGATGGCGATTTCTTTGAACTGCAACCCGAGTACGCCAAGAATATTCTGATTGGCTTCGCCCGCATGGAAGGTCAAACCGTCGGCATCGTGGCCAATCAGCCGCTGGTGTTGGCCGGTTGCCTGGATATCAAGAGCTCCATCAAGGCCGCCCGTTTTGTGCGCTTCTGTGATGCGTTCAATATCCCGGTCATTACCTTTGTCGACGTGCCCGGCTTCATGCCCGGCACGGCGCAAGAGTACGGCGGCATCATCAAGCACGGCGCCAAGTTGCTCTACGCGTTTGCTGAATGCACCGTGCCCAAGATCACCGTGATTACCCGCAAAGCCTACGGCGGCGCCTATGACGTGATGTCTTCCAAGCACCTGCGCGGCGACGTGAATCTGGCCTGGCCCAATGCTGAAATTGCGGTGATGGGTGCCAAGGGTGCCGTTGAAATCATTTTCCGCGAAGACAAGGGCGACCCGGTCAAACTGGCCGCCAAGGAAGCCGAATACAAAGCCCGTTTTGCCAACCCGTTCGTGGCTGGCGCCCGTGGTTTTATCGATGACGTGATCCTGCCGCACGAAACCCGCAAGCGCATCTGCCGTTCGCTGGTCATGCTGCGTGACAAGAAACTTGAAAATCCGTGGCGCAAGCACGGAAATATTCCCCTTTGATGGTCCGAGGAGTTAAAAGAACATGTTTACAAAAATTCTGATTGCCAATCGTGGCGAAATCGCGTGCCGTGTCATCAAGACGGCCCAAAAAATGGGTATCAAGACTGTGGCGGTTTACTCCGACGCGGACAAGGATGCCCGCCATGTGATGTTGGCTGATGAAGCCGTCAACATTGGCCCGGCCCCCAGCCGTGACAGCTATTTGCTGGCCGACAAAATCATTGCCGCCTGCAAGCAAACCGGCGCTCAAGCGGTGCACCCCGGCTATGGCTTCTTGAGTGAAAACGCCGGCTTTGCCAAGCAAGTGGAAGAAGAAGGCATCGTTTTCATCGGCCCCAAGCACTACTCCATCGCCAAGATGGGCGACAAAATCGAGTCCAAGAAACTCGCTGGCGCCGCAGGCGTGAATTGCATCCCTGGCGTCAATGACGCAATTGAAACCCCAGAAAAAGCGGTCGAAATTGCCAAGAGCATTGGCTACCCCGTCATGATCAAGGCCAGCGCCGGTGGTGGTGGCAAGGGTCTACGCGTGGCTTTCAATGACAAGGAAGCGTTTGAAGGTTTCACCAGCTGCCGCAATGAAGCGCGTAACAGCTTTGGCGATGACCGTGTGTTCATCGAAAAGTTTGTCGAAGAACCCCGCCATATCGAAATTCAGCTGATTGGTGACAGTTTTGGCAATGTGGTGTACCTGAACGAGCGTGAATGCTCGATCCAGCGCCGCCACCAGAAGGTGATTGAAGAAGCGCCGTCGCCCTTCATCACTGAAGCCACCCGCAAAGCCATGGGCGAGCAGGCGGTTCAATTGGCCAAGGCCGTGAACTACCAAAGCGCCGGTACGGTGGAATTCGTGGTTGGCAAGAACCAAGACTTCTACTTCCTGGAAATGAACACCCGCTTGCAGGTGGAACACCCTGTGACCGAGTGCATCACTGGACTGGATCTGGTTGAGTTGATGATTCGCGTTGCCGCTGGCGAAAAACTGCCTTTGACGCAAGCCGATGTGAAGCGCGAGGGCTGGGCGATTGAGTGCCGTATCAACGCCGAAGATCCGTTCCGCAACTTCCTGCCTTCCACGGGCCGTCTGGTGCGCTTCCAGCCGCCGAAAGAAACCATGTTCTCTGCCGATACCAGTCAGTGGTACGGTGTGCGGGTTGATACCGGCGTGCAGGACGGCGGCGAGATTCCGATGTTCTACGACTCGATGATCGGCAAGCTGATCGTGCACGGCAAAGATCGTCTGGATGCGATTGCCAAGATGCGTGAAGCGCTCAACGGCTTCGTGATTCGCGGTATCAGCAGCAACATTCCGTTTCAGGCTGCTTTGCTGGCGCACCCCAAGTTTGTGGCGGGCGACTTTAACACCGGTTTCATCGCAGAGAACTATTCACAAGGTTTCCGCGCTGAAGACGTGCCGCATGATGACTCCGATCTGCTGGTGGCGCTGGCGGCTTTTGTGCACCGCAAGTACCGCAACCGCGCCTCCAACATCAGCGGCCAGATGGAAGGCCATGAGCTGGAGATTGGGCATGACTTTGTGGTGCTGACGCTGGGGCAAAAAGGCGTTACAACGCCCACACCGGTGACTATCACTGATTTTGATGAGAAAACAGGTTCTAGCTCAATCACAGTGGGCGCTGGCAGCTACAAAATTTGTAGCGACTACCGCTTGGGTGAAGTGCGTGTTGAAGGCACCATCAATGGTAAGCCCTTCACGGCCCAGGTCGAGCGCGGTACGTTGGCGTTCAAGAATCCATTGGCGATTCGTGTGTCGCACAACGGCACCCAGATTGATACGCTGGTGCTCTCCAAGCGGGCTGCCGAGCTGTACTCTGTGATGCCTTACAAGGCACCTGCCGATATGAGCCGCTTTGTGCTGTCGCCCATGCCTGGTTTGCTGGCTGAGGTGTCGGTGCAAGTGGGGCAGAAGGTGCAAGCCGGTGAACGCGTGGCCGTGATTGAAGCCATGAAGATGGAAAACGTGCTGTTTGCGCAGGCCGACGGGGTGGTCAAGTCGATTGTGGCCAACAAGGGCGAATCCTTGACTGTGGACCAGGTGATTCTGGAGTTCGTTTAATCATGACGCGTCCTTTCAAAGTGCTGGGCATCCAGCAAATCGCCATCGGCGGCACGGACAAGAACCGGTTGCAAAAACTCTGGGTCGACATGCTCGGCCTGGAAGTGACCGGCACTTTTCGCAGTGAACGTGAAAACGTGGATGAAGATATTTGCGCCATGGGTAGCGGCCCGTTCAAGGTCGAGGTTGACCTGATGCAGCCGGTGGATATCGACAAGAAACCAGCGGTGCACACCACACCGCTGAACCACGTTGGCCTGTGGATTGACGATCTGCCGCTGGCGGTGCAATGGCTTAGCGCCAATGGCGTGCGCTTTGCGCCAGGGGGCATTCGCAAAGGTGCGGCAGGGTATGACATCTGCTTTTTGCATCCCAAAGCCAACGATGAGTTCCCGATTGCTGGCGAGGGCGTGTTGATTGAATTGGTGCAAGCCCCGCCTGAAGTCGTGAGTGCTTTGACTGCTTTATAAAAAAAGGGTTAATCCCGTTTTTTGCTGTCAAAAGAAGTGTTTAATAGCCCCCAATCGGGGGACTTTATTTAAAACAACAGAGCGCAGCTTATGAAGTTAAACAATATTTTTTCTCCAGCCATCTGGCTCATGCGCCAGTTGAACTTTGCCACCAAACTCCGTTTGATGGCATTGGCGTTGCTGACTCCCTTGCTGGCGGTGCTGGTTCAACTGACTCTGGTTCAAATCCAGGATACACATGCGATTCGTACCGAGCTTGACGGCATCGGTTTGGTGGGAGATGTGAGCGATCTGATTCGTCAGTTGCAAAATCATCGCGGGCTGAACAATATGGTGCTCTCTGGCAATGCCGCAGCACAGAGCGAACGTGATCAGAGTCGTGAAGCATTGCGCCAGGCATTCGATGCCCTCAATCGCAAACTGGTGTCCACACCCACTGTGATGAACCCGCAAGAGTGGAGTGGTTTGCGCGCTCGTGTAGAGGGCCTTGTGGCAGCACTGGATGGCAAAACTGCACCAGCCAGTTTCGCGATTCATTCCGAGCTGATTGAGGACTTGACGCGCTTTGTTTACGGTATCGGCAAACAGTCCAACCTGCTGTTTGATCCAGACCCTGCCAGCTACATGTTGATCGACACGGTGGTCTCGCGCACCACGGCATGGACCGAGCAGTTGGGTAAATTACAGGGGCTCGGCGCCGGTCTTTTAAGCCAGCCAACCCTGGATGAAGCCGGTGCAGTGCGAATCAGAACCCAACTTGATTCGCTGGCTTTACTGATCCGGGACGATCAGTACGGCTTGGCATTGATGAAAGACTTTGGTGTTTCAGATCCCATGGCGGACAAGGCTTTGCAGGCCAGTACGACTTTTCTGGCTCTGGCCCAGGAACGATTTGCGCCAGGTGCTGCAACGGGCCAGCCTCAAGCTTTTTTCGCAGCAGGCGCTCAAACGATGGAGACTGTAACAAGCTATCAGCGATCAGCCATCTCCCAGGCAACTCGCTTGCTTGCGCAACGGCTGGACAAGGTCAGGCAAATGTTCTGGTTGACGATTGGCGGCAGCGGTTTGTGTGTGTTTATCATGCTTTATTTTCTGCTGGCCTTTCAGATCAGTTTTGTGGCTGACTTGCGGCAAGTGTTGGCCTTCATGCAACAGACCGCTGGTGGCAACCTGCGTTTGCAAGTGCATATTGATGGCAAAGATGAGCTGTCTGCCATGGCCTCTGCTATGAGCACCATGGTGAAAAACCTCTCTGCCATGGTGGCCAGCGTTCGCAGCAACTCGGCGCTGGTGTCCTATGCCGGCAGCAGTCTGGCGCAAGGCAACCGGGCATTGTCCGAACGCACCGAGCAACAGGCGGCCAACCTGGAGCAAACCGCTGCCAGTGTGGAGGAGTTGTCTTCTACGGTGCAGGACAACGCTCATGCAGCCCAGCAATCTGCCGCCATGGCCGGCGGTGTCCGCGATGTGGCCGAGCATGGCGCGCAAGACATGACCGAGGCCATTGGTTCGGTTGAGGCGATTCAGGGCAGCACCAAGCGCATGGATGAAATTGTGGGTGTGATCGATGGTCTGGCATTTCAGACCAATATTCTGGCGCTCAACGCGGCCGTTGAGGCGGCACGGGCCGGTGAATCGGGCCGGGGTTTTGCAGTCGTGGCGAGCGAAGTACGCTCGCTGGCCAAGCGCTCTGCCGAGTCGGCCAAGGAGATTCGCCTGTTGATCAGTACCTCGTCTGCACAGGTGGCCACCGGTGTGGCCCAGATACGCACGGCGGGGGTCAACCTTACCCAGATCGTTGAAGGCATTCGGGGGGTGGCGGCCAATATGTCGCAAATTTCGACTTCCAGTGCCGAGCAGAGTTCTGGCCTGACTGAAATTACCACGGCGGTGCGCCAACTTGACGAAATCACCCAGCAAAATGCCTCCGTGGTGGAGCGGGCTGTGAGTCAGGCCAATGACCTGGAAGTGCGCGCCTCCACGCTCGCCGATGCCGTGTCAGGATTCCAGTTGATGCAGGGCACCGCCGAGGAAGCCATGGCGCTGGTGGAGCGCGCGATTAGCTATCGCCGTCAGTGCAGTTCACGCGAGACCTACCTGCGGGATCTGACGCAGGCTGACAAATCATTCTTTGACCGCGACATGTATGTGTTTGCGCTTGATCTCCATGGAACTTACCTTGCCTTTGGCGGCAATCAGGCCAAGGTCGGCACACGGGTGCAAGACATTCCAGGCATTGACGGCGAGGGCCTGGTGGCGGACATCATCGCGCAAGCGCAACTTGAACCCGGCTGGGTGGAGTACGACATCAACAATCCGACCACCGGGCGCGTACAAGCCAAAATGTCTTTTGTCCAGCAGCTGGACGATCTCTACATTGGCTGTGGCATTTACAAAAATCTGGTAGCAAGCTAAGAACGGCAGCCCAGACGGGGCTGCGATTTTTCGAGAAATTTCTTTGTCACAATTGAGGCATGAACTGCATCCTTTTAGCCCTCCGGAAACATTTTTGTTATAGACTTTTCTGCCTTGTTGTGATGGTGGGCCCAGCCGCGGTGCAGGCCCAGAATAGTGTCACTGCCGAACGCCGGGTAGCCTTGGTGGTCGGTAATGCCAGCTACCGCACCAGTGCGCTCAAGAATCCCCAAAATGACGCCCGGGCTGTTGCCAATGCCTTGCGCAAGCTCAATTTTGAAGTGATTGAGCGCAGCAACCTCAGCCGGGAAGCTTTTTCACTGGTGGTCCGTGAGTTTGGCGACCGGCTCAAGGGGGCCAGCGTAGGCCTGTTTTATTTTGCGGGCCATGGTCTGCAAGTCAAAGGTCGCAATTACCTGGTGCCGGTCGACGTTGACATTGCCCGGGAAGACGAGGTGCCTTATCGCAGCCTGGATCTCAATGAGGTGCTTGACAAGATGGACTCGGCTCGCACGCCCGTCAATTTGGTGGTTCTTGATGCCTGCCGCAACAACCCTTTTGCACGTTCCTTCAAGCTCAGTCAGGTGGGTTTGGCACCGGTCGATGCCCCGCAAGGGACGCTCATTTCCTTTGCCACGGCACCCGGTTCGGTGGCGCAGGATGGACAAGGCAGCAATGGACTTTTCACCGGTGCTTTTCTCAAGCACATGAGCACGCAGGGCTTGGCGGTGGAGCAGATGTTTAAACGGGTCCGGGTAGATGTGGCCCGCGATTCCAACAATCAGCAAGTACCCTGGGAGAGTTCTTCCCTGAATCGTGATTTTTCATTTTCCAGGACCTCCGTTGCCCCAGTTACCGTGGCAGCGCCAAGTGGTGTTCAGCCTGCGACTGAACTGACCCTGGAGTTGTCTTTCTGGGAGTCCGTTCGGGACAGTCGCAATGCGGCGGATTACCGGGCCTATCTGGAGCAGTATCCGCAGGGGCGCTTTGCGGCCTTGGCGCGTCTGCGTGCGCAAGTCGAGCCAGCGCCACCGGTAGCCATTGCGTCCGCCTCGCCGACCACAGTAGCCGCCTCAAGCGCTGCAACCGGGCGGTCGATGGGGGCACCGATCGCGACCAGTGAGCTGGCTTTGCCCTATGGTCCGGGCAAGGTCTTGCGCGGATTTTCGGATGGGCGCTTGAGTTACCCGTTTGCAGCGGCTGGCGCACAGAGAACGGTCGATTTGGGCAGTGCATTGCCTGTGTCGCAACTGGCGATTTCGCCCGAAGGCTTGTATCTGGTGGCTGTATCGGCCCGGCAGCTGTATTGGGTTGATCTGGAGCATGCCAGTGTCATCCGTCGTACGAATGGGCCCGTGGATGCGCTCACGAGTGTCGAGAGTCTGACGTTTTCTGCCAATGGTCGCTGGCTACTGCTCAAGTTGCAAAGACAAGGTCAGATAAGCCACCAACTGATCAGTGTCGGCAATGGGGCGCTGGTCTGGGACAAGCCTTATGCGACAGCGGTCTTTGATGCTGACCGGCCAGCCATTCGTGCGCAGGATGCGGGCGGGCACCTGGACCTGGTGGAGATACCTTCATGAACGGCGTCAGGACAGATCTGGTGTCGGGCATGGGTCGCCGACTGCTGCGTTGCATGGTGTGGGCGACCCTGCTCCTGGCAGGGTGGTCCTACGCGGGGCAGGATTGTGGTGAGCGCAGTGCGCCCACGCCCGAGGCGCTTGCGCGGGGTTTGCAGCTGGGCGAAAAAATGCGCGATCAGCTCGAGAGCAGTGGTGCATCCATGGCCTTGATAGCCCGTATTGGCTTGAACCTCAGTGAATACAACCAGCGCTTTACCCACATGGGCGTGGCGGTGCGGGACCATGTGCGCAACCGCTGGCAAGTGCTTCATCTCTTCAATCCCTGCGGTAAAAGCCAATCTGAAATCATGACCCAACCTCTGGAGAAGTTCTATGAGGTCGATCTCTTTGAGTTTGAGGCGATGGCCTTGGTCCCCAGTCAGGCGCATCAAGCGCAACTACGCAATGTTTTCTTGAACCCTGTCAAAGCCAAAGCCCTGCATACCCCGGCCTACAACATGATTGCGCATCCGTTTAACACGCGGTTTCAAAACTCTAATCAATGGATTCTGGAGATGATCGCGATGGGGCTCGATGAGCGTCAGTCGGTGAGCAACCGGACGCAGGCCCAGGAATGGCTGAAAGCGCAGGCTTACGAGCCTGGCGCGATCCGCATTCCCAACCTTAAACGTACCGGGGCCCGCTTGTTCAGCTCCCACATCTCTTTTGCCGACCATACCCAGGAGGAGTATGAAAACCAGCGCTATCAGGTCGTGACGGTAGACTCAATCATCCGGGTGCTGGGTGGACTCGACCCCGGGGTCAAGCAGTTCTCGCTGCATTGAGCATTTTGGGACTGGGTAATTCCGCTTCCAAATCATTCGTGTCTAGGCGCGAAGCCGCAGGCAGTGCTATTGCACGATAAGGCGAAGCAACAACGACACGGATGATTTAGAAATGGAATAACTGGGTAATTCTCAACCGGGCTTGTCGGTCTTTGCCTCCGCATCACGCTTGGCTCGTGCACGGGCCAGTGCTGCTTCAATCACGGCCCGTTTCTTGTCGAGTACGACCGGATCAGTATGTTGTGAGTGGTGAGCCAAGTCGGCCAGCTTCATCAGGGCTTTGGATTCAAGCCTTTTATCGTTCTCACCCTCGTCCCGCTTGCGTAAGTAGCTATGAAATTCGTAGCGACTGCGGGCCAGATCAGCCAAGGGGCGGGACCAGGCCGCCCAGCCTGTAGCCGTGCCCGTGACGTTTTCCAGTTCGATGCAATCCACCGGGCAAACTGGCAGGCATAACTCGCAACCGGTGCAGTAGTTCTCGATCACCGTGTGCATCAGCTTGTTGCTGCCCACAATGGCATCGGTCGGGCAGGCCTTGATGCACAAGGTACAGCCGATGCACCAGGCCTCATCAATGAAGGCGACTGTGCGCGGTCCCTCTGCTCCATGGACCGGGTTCAAAGGCGTGATCGGCTGGCCCGTGAGGGCTGCCAGCCATTCAATCCCTTGCGCGCCACCCGGTGGGCATTGGTTGATTTCCGCTGTGCCCTGGGCAATAGCCTGCGCGTAGGCGGCGCAGTCCGGGTAGGCACAACGGGTGCACTGCGTTTGCGGCAGTACCTCAAGAATTTTGGCTGTCAGTAATGACATTATTTCTTGGGAGCAACTTTCTTTGCTGCAGTTTTGGTAGCTGCTGACGCTTGTTTGGCGGGGGCTGGCGCTGTTTTTGGCTCAGTAGCAGGCGTTTTTGCTGCTTGGACAACCGGCGCGGCTGCCTTCGTCTTGACGGCTGGCGCAGCGGGGGCTGAAACCGGCTTGGTTTCAATGACAACCGCTTTGACGGGTTCAAGCACGGGCGGTGCCACTGCAAGCACCGGCGCTACCACCACAGGCTTGGCGACGGCGACCGGCGCCTTGGCGGGTGCCGCTGCCACGGGCTGATGGGTGAGGATGAATGCCTTGACTTCGGGGTACACCACTTCGCGCCAGCGCCGACCGGCAAAGATACCGTAGTGACCGGCCCCTTTGACTTCAAGGTGTTTTTGCTCAGAGTCAACCACGCCGCTGCAAATGGCGTGGACGGCTTCGGTCTGGCCGGAGCCGGAGATATCGTCGAGTTCACCTTCAACAGAGAACAAGGCTGTGGTCTTGATGTCTTGCGGACGAACGCGCTCAATCTTGCCATTCACGGCTTTGACATCCCAAGTGCCGTTGACCAGGTTGAAATCCTGAAACACCACCCTGATCGTTTCCAGGTAGTAGTCAGCATCCATGTCGAGCACGGCGTTGTATTCGTCGTAGAACTTGCGGTGGGCTTCCGTGCTGGCGCCGTCGCCTTTGATCAGGTCCTTGAAGTAGTCGTAATGACTCTTGGCGTGGTTGCTGGGGTTCATGGCCACAAACCCGGTGTGCTGCAAGAAGCCGGGGTAGACACGCCTGCCCGCACCCGCAAAGTGGGTGGGGACGCGGTAAACCACATTGTTCTCAAACCACTCAAAAGGCTTGTTCATCGCCAGATTGTTGACTTTGGTGGGCGATTTGCGGGCATCAATCGGGCCGCCCATCATGACCATGCTCAGCGGGGTCAATTCGCCGCGGCTGGCCATCAATGAGACGGCAGCCAGCACCGGCACGGTGGGTTGGCACACGCTCATCACATGGCAATTGCCGTAAATGCCTTGCAGATGGCGGATGAATTCCTGCACGTAATTGACATAGTCATCCAGATGGAATTCACCTTCCGACATAGGAATCAGGCGGGCATTTTTCCAGTCCGTGATGTAGACCTTGTGGTCCTTGAGCATGGTCTTGACCGTGTCGCGCAAGAGCGTGGCGTAGTGACCCGACAGAGGCGCGACGATCAAAACAGCGGGCTGACCTTTGAGTTTTCCAAGCGTGGCCGGATCATCGCTGAAGCGTTTGAAGCGGCGCAATTCGCAAAAAGGCTTGTTGATTTCAACGCGCTCATGAATCGCGATCTCTACGCCATCAACATCAATGGTGCGGATTCCAAATTCTGGTTTTTCGTAGTCTTTGCCCAGGCGGTGCATCAGGTCGTAACCGGCTGATAGGCGCTGCGAAAACGGGTTTTGCCCCAGCAATGACAAGGGGTTGCCATATACCTTGGAGGCGGAATGAGCCAAGTCAGTCAGTGGCTCCATCAAGGACCGTTGGGTTTCGTAGAGTTGGTAGAGCATGATGAAATCACTTTAAATAAATGTTGCAGTGCAGCATATCATTTTTTGAACACTGAGCATTTGGGGACTAACCCCAATATTCACGGATTTGTCATGATTTTTCGCAGGAGATGAATAAAAAACCATGCTGTCGTCAGGGTTGGCCGGGTACTTTTATCAATAGCCCGCTTTTCAAGAGGCTGACAATTCCCGGGATGCTGCTATCGTGGCATTTTTCAGGAGTCCGCATGAACGACATATCGGCAACGCCCGCCTTTGATGTTTTTACCTCTTTGAGCAAAACTTCCCGCATGCCGGTTGTGTTTTTGGGGCACGGCAGCCCCATGAACGCCATTGAAGACAACGAATACCGTCGCAGCTGGCAGGCCTTGGGGGCTCAATTCGGGGTGAAGTGGCCCAAACCGCAACTGATCCTGTGCATATCGGCCCACTGGCTGACTTCTGGCTGGTGGCTGACCGCCATGGCGCAGCCCAAAACGATTCACGATTTTGGTGGCTTCCCGAAAGCGCTTTTTGATCAGCAATACCCGGCACCGGGTTTTCCTCAAGCCGCGCAGGACATCAGCCGGGTCGTGCAGCAACCCGGCACCGATCAGCCTTTAGGGCTCGATGTGCAGGAATGGGGCCTGGACCATGGCGCATGGAGTGTGCTCAAACCGATGTTCCCGCAAGCCGATATTCCCGTGGTTCAACTCAGCATGGATTACAGCCGTTCGCCTGCGGATCACTACGCACTGGGCCGACAACTCAAAGGGTTGCGCGAGCGTGGCGTGTTGATCGTGGGCAGCGGCAACGTCGTTCACAACTTGCGTGCCTTGCAAATGAACGCAGCGCCCCATCAGGCTTATGACTGGGCACTTGAGTTTGACCAGACCGTGACTGACTATTTGCAGGTTGGCAACCATGTCGCCTTGCAGGAGTTTCAGAAGCTGGGACTGATTGCGCAACAAGCCCATCCCACGCACGACCATTTTTTGCCGCTGCTCTATGCGGCGGGGGCGGTGGATGCCAACGAGGTGCCGCAGTTTTTCAACACCAGTTTTCAGGCGGCATCCATTTCAATGCGCTCGGTGCTCTGGGGTTCATAGCCATTTAGGCCTCTAGCCCAGACGGAGCATGCGTGAGCAGCTATTAAAAATGTAGCGACTCACGCAATATTGACTTGGGTTTTGTGCCGCCAAACACCCCGTGTGCCGCGATGCCTTTAGCCGGTCTTGGTTCAATCTTGATCCGGGCCAACACGGATTCGTAAGTGACGCCCTTGTCTGTCATCTCTCCCATGAGCGCGGCTATCACCGCCAAATGCACGGGAACATTTCCTTTTTGCGACATATTGGAAATTGAAGTGCGATTCATGCCAATCAGCGTGGAAAACGCCTTGATGGTCAGTCCCGCCTTGCGAAGGTTAAGAATAAATTCATCGTATTGCATAGGTGAAAGGAGTCATTCCGATTTGGCACGTAGGGCCGAGTGTGATTGCCGAGGTTTTTTCTGGCGCAGCGATCAAGGCTGCTGATAAATTTCAATAGACTGCCCTTGCTCCAGCGGTTGCCCGCCAGCAAAGCCCGTGCATTGGTAAGTCGTTCAATTTGCTATTGTATTGATAGCTGCTAACGCTTATTCGACGAGGGCTAGAGGGCTATTTGTCATACAAACAAGGGGGAAGCCCTGCTGAGCAGGGCTTTCTG